>Ga0208904_1000402_pt1 | contig 37186 bp, 62 predicted proteins | sample AntAceMetag02UKB_FD_184774 | JGI IMG/M metagenome (GOLD analysis project Ga0208904, IMG submission 184774) | Saline lake microbial communities from Ace Lake, Antarctica - Antarctic Ace Lake Metagenome 02UKB (SPAdes) (version 2) | ecosystem: Environmental > Aquatic > Non-marine Saline and...
TTAAATCAAGATAAATGGTTGGATAAAAAATGAGACAAAAATTAGAATACCCTTTAGATTTTTATATTTATGATTTTATAAGAAAAGGTCAAAAAGAGATTCCAAAGGGGTCTCATTTTCATATTTTAACAAAAAATATTCCAAGACAAATCAAGGTTCAAAATCAGGAGTCCTTAAACAGTAATGTCAAGGAGGCTAGAATTTCTAATGTAGAGACCTCTACCTTTGTTACTCCTGATGCCCCTCGGGGTAAAAAGAAGATTCCATTCGATAATAAAAAATATTTGGATTTTACAAAATGACTCAGAAATGTAAAACCTGTAAAAAGAATTATAATATTGTTTGTATTGATGGTAATTGTTATTATTGTTTTATTGGGAAAAATGGGGTTGCACCAACTAAAAAACAATATGGGAATCCTAATGTTAAAGGTGATAAAAAATGAAAAAAATTAATAATGAATTTGATGTTATAATTCAGAAAGAGAAACCTAAACAGAAGTTTAAACCATTGCCTGTTGAAAAACCAATTAATACAAAATCTAAAAAAATTAATAAAGAAAAATCAGGTAAATTTAAATGGGTTGCATTAATTTCAATAATCATTTTAGTTAGTTGGGGACTTTCTTTAGTCCAAGAGGGTTATTTTAAAGATGAAGTTAATCAAGATGTTAATGTTGAACCAGAAATTAAGATAACTCCAAATTATAATTTTACTATAGAAACAGAAAATTTGTATAATCAATCAATCACAATAATAAATCAAATTTATTTAAATAATACTGGCTAGTAAAAATGAACGGAGGTGCAAAAAATGTCAATATCATTAAAACAATTTAAAGAAGGAAAGTTTACTCGGAAGGGAGTTATAATACCAAAAGAGATAGAACTTCATCCTGCTGTAGCTTTTCTTAAAAAGAATAAAAGAGCCTTCACTATAAAAGAAATTTGTGAGTCTACTAATAAAAAAGAAGAGACAATAAGGTTTATTTTAAGAGATAGGATTAAAAAAGGAATTTTAGTTCATAAAGCCCCATATTTTACTTACAAAAGATAAGTAAATTTTTTATTTTTTTATTTTTTTTCTTTCATAATCTTTAAATAGTTTAAAGATTTCTTAATAATGTGTTCAATGCAGTGCCGTAACCTAATGAATATTAGGGGCAATTGTTGGTCTAGAACATCAATAAATCTGTAGGACACATAAAGCAGGGTAGAACAGCTTGGAGTGTTCGTTGCCCCCATAAGGCAAAGGTCGGAGGTTCAAATCCTTCTCCTGCTATTTTTTTTCAGAACTAATTTTCTTATACTTAGGATAAGTTATTTTCAATAATACTAATAATAATATGAATAAAACTATTAAAATAAAAAGACCTACTTTAGGAATTTTATATTCTATAACTCTCTCTTGGTTGTTTATCACTATTTTATCATCTACTTTTTTTTCCATATCTTTATTATGATTAATAATATCTAATTGCCAATCAGAATCTTCTTCTAAACAAACTTTTCTCCTACCCCCCCTGCTTCCACCATTATCTACAGGAACTTCAACACTCTCAGAATTATAAAATGTGATTGTGAAATTATCTGACTTGAACAAGGGATGAAGACAATAAGTTATATTAGTCCCATTTTTAGTGAAAGAAAATCCATCCATGTTTGAACTATTACCTTCAACACTCCAATTTACAGCATCTTCATTTGGGAAGTCTATTGAATTACAAGTCCCTGAATACATTGCAAATACTAAAGGCAAAGCCAAGATTATTGTGATTGTTGTTAATATTATTTGTTTTGATTTCATTTTGATTTGTTTCTTACTATTCCTTTAAAAAAATAAAAAGGATAAAAAATTTTAATTATGCTGGATTAACTGAGGTAGTTATTTGATAATTTCCAGTTGCTAAGGTTGGTAATATAAAATACATTGGTGTAAATGTTAAATTACTATTTTGTGAAATAGTTAAATCAGTTTCTATAATTCCATCATAAGCCACTTCAATTTCTAGAGGATTATTATTTGAAACTATTTGAACATCAATATCCCAATCAGCAATATTTTTAATTGTAATTGGTTCACCAATAATCATTTCTCCAGACATTCCACTTATATCTTGTATTAAACTTCCTCCAACAATAATTGGTTGAGTTACACTAATTTCTACTTGTCTTTCAAAATATGTTGTGATTAATTCTGCACTAACAAAAATTACTGAACATACAATCAAGATACTTAAGATAGTATATATTTTTTTCATTTTGACTTTTTTAACAAAAATAAAGAACCCAAACCTAATAATCCTACAGTTGCTACTTCTGGAATCCAAATGGTTTTACTTTCATTATATTTAGTATCACTACTTAACGAAAATGGAGAATTAAATTGGCTTCTAAATCTAACATTGTTTGCTCCACCCATATCTAAAGTATGATTTAATGTTTTATCAAGACTACTTGAACTTAATGAACTATTTTCATAAATATTAGTCCAATCAGAACTATCAATAGAATAATCAACAGAACATTGAGAATATCTCCCAATCTTAAATTGAGATGTAAAGTCTAATGATGTTGCATTAAATTTATTATTATAAGTCTCAGTTATAGAGAAATTAAACTTATCCTTTGAATTTTCTGCAAAAGTATCAAAATCTCCATCAACAGCCTTTTCTGAATTCAAAATATCTCCACTAACAGAATAACTATCAGGTATAACTTGTTCAAATGGGATAAGTGTTGCTTTTGTATTCGCTGAACCAAGAGCTATAGCACTTGCAACTACTAAACTAGCTAATGTTTTCTTAAATTTCATTTTTCCTCCTTTCATAAGAAGTCCTTTACTTGAGGCACATTTAGTTTTTCCATAGCTTTCATAAGACGACATACTATTTAAATCTTTCTAAAGTAAACTTAAAAGAGTAAACTTTATAAAGTATACCTACTTATGAATTGTATGGGTAAAATAAAAATAGAGGTTGATGGCTATTTGTGTGAGAAATGTAAACACAAATGGATTCCTAAGAAGAAAAAGGTTAGACCTGTTCAATGTCCCAAGTGTAAGTCTGCTCGTTGGGATGAACCAAAAAGGAAGTAAAATGTTATTTGAAAAAATAATTTTATCATTATTAATTGGAGGAAATTCTGGGTTAGGTATCTTAGCAATAGTTGTTTATTTTAGAAATAGGGAAAAATGACTGAAGTAATAAACCAAATAAGGCAAATAGAAATTAAGAGTGAATCTAAAAAAGATAACTTCTGGGGTCTTAGTGGTTTTAAGAGTGAAAGAGATTGGTTAGAGGATAGAATAAGGCGTTTTAGAAGAAAAGATAATATGGATATGGCTAATACTTTTGAAAAACTTTTAATTGTTCATAATAGATTTAATCCAGATTTTGATGTCACAACAAACTTTAAAGATAAATCTGAAATGGAAGTGATTATTTATCCAAATTATTTCGAGCTGACTTCTGAAAGAGAAAAAGAGATTAAGGGAAAAATTAAAGATTCTATTGAAAAACATAAAGTAAAGAAATCTGAGGTCAGAAAAGTTCTTAATACTATTTTAAAATTTAAAATTGGTGAGATTAATAAAACTAAGATAATTGCAGAAGAATATTGTAAAATTAATGAAATTTTAGTAGATTCTAATGGAAGAAATTTCTTTGATGATAAAGGATTTGCTTGGGAAATGTTTAGTGGGGATAGAAATATTTATTTGCCATTTTATTCTTGTTTGAAGGTTTTAGTTTATTTTGAAATGATTAGACATTATAAGATAGGTGCAATAGAGAGACTTAGAAATGAAGAAGATTGTGATATTGAATTCTAAATAATAGATGTTAAACTAGGTAAAAGGCTCATTATAATATTTGTAGGGATAATAATTAATCCACTAAGACCACTAAGAATATAATCAAAAGCCATGTGACAAACAATCATTGGTACGATTAGAATTGGTAAATACCCTAATTCATCAAATTCATCTCCAATTTTTAATCCACTTGCAAGAATTCCAAAGAAAAGCCCCATTATTGTAAATATTGCAAAAAGGATAAACGCAGAGACATAAAGTGAGGGATTTGCACCAAAATCATAAGAGAAAATATGGTGACTTACTAAAACTATTCTTGCTATAAGATAACCAATAATTGTTAGAACAACAGGATTTATATTTAATTTTTTATGAAACCAATTAGCAAAATTAAATCCTAAGATAACACTTGTAGCCTCTTCAAAAAAAGCAACAAAGAAATATAAAACAAAATTAGTTGCAGGGCTAAAAGTAGCTAGAACTTGTGTACTCGCAACTATTGAAGTTGTTACAACCCAGGGGTATGTTGCTACTCTAAAGAAAATAAATAATCCTGATGTGGCAAATTTTACTAAGCTCCATCCAATTAACCAAGCTATTGGTATTGAAATAATTGCAACTATCCATGCCCTTAATGTAATTAATCTTAATCCAAGAGTTCTTAAAAGAATTGCAGAAGTCATTTTTGGTAATAACATTAAAAGATAAATAAATGGGACAGCATAGAAAATTACTGGATTTGTTTGAACACGAGTATTAACCTCAAAAAATAAAATTCCTAGAACTAAGATAGTTAATAAAATTGGAGGGATTAAACTTGCTGAAACAAAAGGAAATAATTTCTTTTCTTCTTCTGAGGGAATATCAATTTCTTTAAAAAATTTTACCATCTTAATTCCTAGGTAATTCAAAATTCATTTTCTTTTTTTGAATTGAATTTATTAATATTATTACTAAGATAAAAATTGTTAATCCAATTATTATTGGAATTATCAATCCCCTAAATTTTTCCCAAAACTCTTTATCACCTTGCAATAAATCATTAGTTTTTCTTGCACTTGTTAAAATACTTAGAGTCCTTTGGCTAATATCACTATCAGAAATGAAATCTATCCTAAATTCTAAATTCTGGATTAGTTTTTTTAAATCTTTTATTTTATTCTCTAGTTCTCCTGCATCTTCATCCCCCCATTTATCTTTTAATATTTCAGTGTTCTCTAGTATATTTGATAATTGATTATTTATGTCTGTTAAATTATTTTTTGTAAAATTAGTTATTGAAAGAATTGAATTTAAAGTATCATTAATTGTTGTACTAAGTAAATCATAAGTCATGTGGGTTGTAATATTTATCTCCCTTGTAGTGATATTAATTTGTTGAGTTGTTTCATTTATTTTATCAATTTGGTCTTTAAAATCTTCTGTTAATTCATCTACTATTTTAATTGAATCTTTTGAAGATGTTCCATTGAAATTATTTTTTGTACAATTGATTAAAAGAGGATATATTTGTATTGTGGATAATCTAGAGATAGTAAAATTCATTACCCCATTAGAAAGTGAAGGAACTCCTGACTGATTCAAAGTTAATTCTGGGTTATATAATTGCCATGAACAAATTGCACCATCTAAAGGAACTCCATTAATATCATCCCAAGAATCTATTATTAAAATATCATTATCATTATCCCATGTAATTTGTTCTGCTAAAATTAATGGCAAGACTAAGCCCATGAGTATTAGTCCTATCAAGATGATTATTATTCTTTTCATTTTATAATACTTCAATACAATGTTTAACTTCTACAAAGTCTTTTCCAGTTGCCCAACAATTATCTCTATCTTGTAATTCTTGTTTTATCATATTCCTAAAACTTCCCCTTTTGATAATTCATAAACACATCCTTTAGGAACTTCTATACCCCAAACCTTATTCATCCAACAACTTAATGTAAAAATATCTTTAAGATTATTTTGTTCTAGTGTTGAATTATAATAATGACTATCATAATTTCCTGCATTGTTTGTAACTTCAATAAAGTAAAGAGAAGAATACATTTTTGTTCCAGCAACATTAACATAATCTGTTATTTCTTGTTTATCAGCAATCCAACCACTTGAATTTGTCATCACACTCCACTCAACACTTCCACTACTATTTGTTGCACTAACATTTGCAACAACATCATTACCATTTGTATCATTAACATATGCTTGATAATACCATTTCCTAATTAATTGATTGTTTGCACCAGAAACATACTCATCCTCGAATGAACAGTTAACAAAGGTGTTGTTTTTGTTTTCTTGTAATGTAAATAACTCTGAAATTGTCGGCATATAAATATCATATCCATCTATATCATAAAAAGAAATATCTCTAAAAACATTATTATTATTTCCTGTAATTAATCCCAAAACATTTGTTCCGTGAAAATATATCCCAGTATTATTTGATTGATTAAGAATTATATTATTAAAAGTATTATATTCATTTGTGGAATCTGCAAGATATATGCAGTAGTTTGTGCAATTGCTTATTTTAGTGTTTTCTACAACATTATTATTGCTGTTGTCTATGTAAAGACTTTTTATATTTGAATTGGATATATTTGAATAGGACATATAATCTCCATAGATTCCTCCATCCGAAATTGAATATCCATTTCCATTAAATGTAATATTTGTTCCAGTTATGTAAATGCAATCATATGCAGAAGAGATTATATTATCAATTTGATTATAAACAGTATCACTCTCACTTAAAGTTCTGCAAAAACTAATATTTGTTGAAGCTTCTATTGAAATATTTCTTGTTTCCGTTGAAAAAGAAGTTGTAGAATTTGATATGGTTACATTATAAAAATAGGTTCCATCATTTAAATTAGTCCAATTTATAGTTTCAATTTTTGAAGTAAATGTTGTTAAATTTACTGTAGATGTTTGGTTATATAATGAATAAGTTATATTTTGAAAATCTGAACCTGTTATTGAAACATTTACATAAATGTTATCTATAGAACTTATTGAACCACTTGGTAATGTTCCAGAACCAAAGCTAAGGTTTAATGCTTCATTAACAAATTTTACAGATATATTATTAAAAAGAACATTAGCATTTATTGATTCGTTATAAGTTCGATTTATCCATAAAGTCAGGTTTTGATTAGTTGTTGGTATTAAATAAAAAGTTTTTATTCCACTGCTATTATAAATATTACTTTGTACTCCTCCTAACTCTACCCAAAAATTATGCCAATCGAACCACGTTGTTTTAATATCTAGGACAACTTTATATTTTTCATTTGGTGTTAGGGATATTTCTTGATGCAATGAGGAAGAGTTCGGATAATAGATTGAACTGAAAACTGCTAAACTTGATGTATTTATTATTCTAAATCCGCTTCCTATAATCCAATCATTTGAACAATTAAAATTATAACAATCCACAATTTCACTTCCTAAATCTTCGGCAGAAATTAATTGAGCAGATAAAACTATAATTACACTTAATAATAAAAATATTTTCTTCATTTTAGTTCATGCCCCCCCCCCTCGTCCACAACCATTCATTAGTAAAGAGTAATAAATCATTCATATCAACATCATCATCTTCATCTAAATCTCCTGTTAATCCAACACCTGTATCTTGCCAATTACTTGCTAACATAGAATAGTCTACAAAATTAACAACACCATCAGCATTAAAATCTGCATAATTAGTTTGATAGCCAACCATTAATTCAAGTGTTGCATAATTTCCTAACGCATTTGTTACACTCCAATCAATAGTATAATTATTTGGGTCTCGCATATCATAAGTTTCTACAAAATTTTCATCTTTATCATATCTATGAAGAAAAACATCATAAGAACTATCTAGATTAGTTATAGCAGTTGTATCGTCAACTTCAACCCTTGCTGTTCCTGTAAATCCTTGAAATGCAACATAATCTTCTGCAAGGAGTCTGACATTCCAATAAGTTTCATTAGGTTCAAAAACTTTATAATCTTCTGTTAGAGGAAACCCTGTATCTATTGTATAAGATTGTATAAAGTTATTATCGGTAGTATTGGGAGTTTGTTTTATATCATTAACATCATATCCATTACTTATATCACTATTTTCAGTATCATATCTTGCATTAAAAGTATCAGGAGTATAACTGCTTCCAACAAAAGAAGAATTTAATTGTAAGTTTAAACTTTCTGCTTTCAAGCTATTTGAACCGAGAGCCAAAGCTGTTCCTAATAAAACTCTTCCCACTAAATTTAATTTTTTTGATTTCATCCGATTATATAAGTTCCCGTAGCATTTGAACAAATACTATGATTTTTATTTAAATCACAAGCACCTTCAATTTCATTTATATTAATAGTAGTTGTATTCATAGAAGTAAAATTTGCATCATCTCCATTTTTATAATAAATATTATTAGCATAACTTTCATTCCAACTTTGATTATCATATTTATTTGTAGAACCTTCAGTCAAATCATCAGTAGACTTTGTTCCAAAAATAGCATCCCAAAAAGTAGTAAGCCAACTTTCGTCTATTGTTAAAACATTTAAAATCAAATCAAAAATAGTATAATTCATTTCTTTAATATAACCTTCAGAAGAATTCAAACTTAAAGAAGAATTAACATTAAAATCTATATCATTTGTAAAACTCATATTCCATCCAGAGGTATTATTTTTAATATAAACATTTCCATCTAAATCTTCTATAACTTGTGAAACATCTATATTTCCTATGAATAATTTTGTAGCATTTATATTTTTAAAAAATCCCCAGTCTGCAGTAACATTATTATCAACAATTAAATTTTCTACAATTTGAAAATCAGCTCCACTAAAATACCAAGGGTCTCCCCTCATATCTATTCCACCAATTCCATTTGCACCAGAAAGATAAGAAACATTAATTTCATAACCTGTAAAATCTCCTGAAACATTCATCACACCAGTAACATTTAAATTTGTTAATTGAGCACCAGAACCAATAAAATTATCTGCATATATATTCCCATCAATATAAACAATTCCATCTCCAACAGCATCAGGGTCAATTATAAAATCTGTTCCATTATAATAAAGATAAGTATCACTTCCAGAACCAAAAACTAAATCTCCATAAGAATCTCCACCAAATCCATCTCCATCTGTATTAAGTTTTATTGTCCAAATTGTAGATAGGTTGCCATGTAAGTCAATATAATCTGCATGAATATCTATATGGTTATTATCATCTGAAGAAATAAAGGAAGTTCCATCAAAATATGCCTTATCAATTTCAACTATGTTGTTGCTGTTCATATCAAGATTAGTATCTATGGTATGTCCTGAAACACTCCAGAGTAAATTTGTAAGTAATGAATGGTCTGTTGTATCAGTATCAGGGTCAATAAGTCTTCCATACGCAGAAATTGGACTGATTAATGCTAATGTAATGATTACTAATAGAAAGTAATTAAATATCCTCTTTTTCATCTTATAACAATACAATAGAACTATTTAAAAGTTTTTAAAGAAAAAATTAGTTAACAGAAAGAGTCCAATTTATTAATAATTGGTCATCTGACATTAAATTTACTTCTGGAAAAGAATTTCCTGCAAATATATCCGCTTCCTCATTAAGTAATCTTGTAACATTTGTAGCCAAATTATCGCAACTAGAAGTAAATTGATGTGAAATTGACCAATTCCCTGTTCCACCAGCAACATAAGTCCCAGCAGATTTTTGTAATCCACAACTAGCAATTGCATTATAAGTCTCACCATTATTTGCCTGTGGTGTTCCACAACCAGCAGTGGCGTTACATAATTCAATCCAATCAATCTCATCATCAATAGAACCAGTATCAGAAAGATAAGTTCTTATCAAATTTTTACCAGAGTTATACAAAAGATTATGTTCACATTGGATTAATTCTATTCCTCCCAATGGAGTCTCTCTACCTTCAAAATCTCCTGTAGTAGAAATACAAACATTTGAATTATAAGTTATAGAAACATCATTAGGATTATCGTCAGAATTATTTGGAATTAATGCTATACAGAACATAGAAATAAACATAACTGCAATCATTGATAAAATTAATCTCTTTTTCATTATTTATTTAGGGGTTATTTATTTATAAATGTTTCTAATTTAATTTGGGATTCTCAAAGTTAATGAAACAGTGTTTTTTTCACATCTTAGTTGTTCAGATTCACATTCAAGATTTTTAGCAACAATTAAACATACACTTCCTGGTGGGATTTTTTTGAAAAGAAATTCTTGTCTCATCTGGTCTCCCGGATTAGATGTAGCTAAATTAAAGTTTTTTGTTTCTTCATAATCTTGACCACAATCTATTTTAATCGCCCCAGACATTTGTGTGTGAGATTCTGTGATTGATAATCCACGAAAATTAAATTTAGGCATTATTGAAAGTAAAGCAGTTTCTTGATTGATTCCTTGATTTCTAATCTGAAGTAATTTTGCAGGATAACCAGAGGTGGCTTCTAATCTTAAATCAACAACATAAGTATCTTTCTCGACATTAGCCATAACCAACATAGTTACAGAAATTAATGCTATTAAAACTATTCCAACAATTAAAAAAATCCACTTCTTTTTCATCAAATTAATAGGCGTTTGGATTATTTAAAACCTTCTTTTTGAAGAAAAACTCAAAATAAGTTAATAAGATTGTTAAGAGTAAAGAAAGACTCCCACTATTGCTCAATAAATAAAACACAAAAGAAATTCCCAAAATTAAAATTAGTCTAAGCCAGTATCTCATTGTTTAGTAAGGGGGTTGTTCTTTATAAACATTTTGTTTTCCAATTTCATTTAAAATAAAAATTATTAAAATAATTAAAAAAATTATATGAAAATATATAAAATTAATTATTCCAACTTTTTTAGGTAATTTGACAATATTAAAAATCTTTATATAAGAATCTCCATTGTATTCGTATGTTCTCCAAAGTATTTTCGACTTCCGAATTACCTGAACATTCACGGAATCTGAAACACCTATTTTTACATCAGCCCCATCCCCCTTATTTTTGATTATCCCATTATCATGTGTAATTAAAATTAAAGAAGAGAAAAGATTAATTAATAAAATATAAATTACAATTACAACTAGAACTATACAAATTTTTTGCCAGTATCTCATTTTTCTTGGAGTTTTCTTTTTTTCCGATTTCTTTTGATTACAATTATAATAACTATTAAAACAGATAATAAATATCCTGAGATTATCAAAATTAATCTAGATAATGGAATTACCCTATTTCCAGTTTCATCCATGAATCCTGCCCATCCAAACAAATAAAACATAATAGAACCTTTCTCTAAATTTATCAGCCTCCCTGAATTTAAAATTATATCTATTATTCCTCTATTATCTCCAACACCATCTTCAGAAACATCATCTGGTAAATACCAAACATAAATTTGTTTTCTTTCTCCAACCCCATAAGAACCTAAATTTATTCTAAATGGACTTGTGGAAGATAAAGGAATATCACATATCCCATCAGCCCTACATTCCCAAATATCTGTAACTTGATTTATATTTATTTCTGATTCTCTATATCTCAAATCATTCATTGTAAATGGGGCAATTGAAAGAAATTGATATTTTCTAAAATTTGTTAAAACCCCATTAATAGACCTTGCACCACTCTCTACTTTTTCTAATAATGCTGTAGGGACTTTATAACTCACTGTTATAACCTTCACTTCACCAGATTCTAAAGCATCAATATCTATTTCAAAATCTCCTTTAACTAAACTATCTTGGGTGATTAACAATTCATCAAAATCATTATCATCTTCATCTGGACATCCACCAGTATCTTCTCCTTCACAAGCAACAACATCTTCTGCATAATCTAATTTTATTATAATTTGAACATCAGTAACATTATCCTCTGCTTGATTTTTTATTCTAAGAACTTGAACAATTGTTGGTTTTTCTTTAACCTTATAAAATTCTGGAAAGCTAGTTTCTGAAAATACTGTAACTGAATCTGTCCTATATGTTACTTCAAAGGTTTTAGTTTCCCCTGCAAAAAGTCTTACTGAATCAGTAAATAAAGTGTCAGCTTTATCTACAAGGGTTATAAAAGGTGCTAAGTTTCCTATAGCATCAAATTGTAAGTTTTTTCCAACCCCATCTAATTGAATATCTCTAACTCCTAATGGAAATTCATATTTATTAACCACAGTTGCTTGAAATGGATTTGGATTATACATAGTTATAGTTGCCTTCCAATTTATTGTATCGAAAGGTCTAACTGGCTTGTTTAAAATCTCAACTATTGTTGAAGTATCTATTGGAAATCCTATATCACTAATAAGTTTATATGATTGATTTCTGTCTAAAGAAGTTATAAACCATTCAACTAAATCTTCTGCACCATCTCCATCAGTATCCCTAAATGAAACATCTACCCTGTTTGTAATATCTTCAGTACAATTATTCATCCCATCAGAACATTTAAATAATTTATTTTGGAAAGATTGAGTAGCATTAAATGTGAAGTTTGCAAATACTGTTGGAATTGCCCTCGATGAATTAGCATAAATAGTAATATTATGAATATCAAAAACTTGTCCACCAGTTGTTGTCTGAAAATTTACTTCAGAAAGATTTATCTCAGTGGTCTCATAATCAATAGTAAAAACATCATTTGAATCTTTTAATATTAAATCATCAGTCCAATTAACATTTCCATCTACTTGTGTAAAATTATTATTTAAAATATCATTTGATGAATTTCTAACTACTATCGAAGTGTTTATTGCAAAAATATCTGTAGTCATATTAATACTAATATTTGTATAATCTAATTGTGTTGAGGGGTTTGTTAAAGTAAGGGTATTTCTCCAACCTGTTTTAGAACCCACTCTTTTATTTGAAGCTAACCAAGTTCCTTCTGCTGAAGTAGTAGCTGATGTATCATAAGTTATATTTATTAAACTTGAATTTGTTTGCTCTAAAGTTTTATTGTTTCTAAATGTATAAACGCAAAGAGTATTATTAACAAGGTTTGTACTGGTCACATCATCTCCATCAAAAACTAATTTAACATCATCACAATCAATTGGAAGAGTATATGTCTTAGTAACATTAGTCCAATTTTGAGGAGAAACAGAACTTACTGTCCAATTATCAAGTCTCTGCCATTCTACCCTTATTTGTTCTTGACCATCAAATTGAGTTAAAGTTTCTGTTGAATTAATCCAATTGAAAGCATTATATGTTGGAGTTGTAAAAACACTTATCAAGAAATTTATAAATTGAGAGATGGTTGTTTGAACACTTCTTAATTTATCTGTTATTGTTTCGATAGTTAAAGTATTTAATAATTTTCTGAATAGCGTTGCTGTTCTTTTTATTAATTCATCAATGTTTAATGTTTCTGCAATATTTCTAAAAATACTTTGAGTTCTATTAACAAAATTATCAATAGTAAAACTTTGAGATATTGAAATTAATAAGCTTTTTAATCTTCCAGTAAAGGTATCAAGGTTTAATGTTTGAATTAGATTTCTGAAAAAAGATGCTATTCTATCTGTAAATGTATTAAGGTTAAATCCCTCAATTAATTTTCTAAAAATAGATTGAATTCTATCAACAATGTTTTCTATTGAAAATGTTTGAGGTACTTTTTTTATAGTATTAGTTTTTCTATTTGTATCTTCAACAGAGATTATCTCCTGAGGTATTTCACGATTTGAAACTATATTTATATAAAAGAAAATAGTTGAACTATTAACATTCCCTGCACTATCATTAATCCAAATAGTAACCTCGTGGTCTCCATCAGCCCAAACAACATCAGTAATATTTGTTCCACAACTAGCAAGAGTTATATTGACCGTAAAAGTATCATTTGAATACCAACAAGAATCTAATCCAACATTATCTGAAAAAGTATATTCTATATCTAAAGTATTATCTAAAGTATTTGTGTTATTTAGTGGGCTAACTATTTTTATTTGTGGGGGAGTTGTATCTAAAGTTATAGTTCTAGTTGTTGTAGAATTAATATTTCCTCCTAAGTCAAAGATTGTTACATTATATTTATATGTTCCATCAACTAAATTTACAAAATTAATACTATTTGTTAGAATTGTATATGTGGTAGAGTTAACTAAAGTATCATCTGAATTAAATAAATTATAAGTTATATTTTTAAAATTTGTTTCTGTTATTGTGACATTGATAAATATATTCGACTGAGATAAAATTGCAAAATCAACAGCAGTTCCGAAAGTATAATCAATTAACGGATTGGTTACATCCCCTAATGCGATTAATGAAACTGTGCCATCTATTCCATTAGTTCCAGCACTTCCAGAAATAGGTTGACTTGAATATCCATCTGTATCTCCTCTGAAACCTCCAAGACCTGCATCTCCTCCTGATTTAAAAAAATCCCCAGAAATAGATGAACCATTAAAAAAGAAAAAGAAAATACTTCCTGCGTTTCCTCCTCCACCACCACCACCACCACCACCACCACCAGCTTCCCCATTAGACCTATGTGCATCTCCATCACCTCCACGACCACCATTTTGTCCACTTGTTCCAGAAGTATTTATTACTCCTGTAAAATTTATATAATTAGCGTATAGATAAAAATTTATTCCTTGGATTCCTGCGATACCTCCTCCTCCTCCTCCTCCACCACCACCATTGTCATTACTACTTCCCATTGCAATTCCATCTTGTCCATCAGCACCATGAAGTCCCCCATCACCTCCAAAGGCATCATTTGACCCTTGAGAAGCTGAAGCCCCTCCTCCACCTCCACCACCAGACCCAGCACCTCCATCGTCCTCGCTACAACATAATGTAGTCGCACCAATACCTGCAACAGCAATTAATCCTCCAGTTCCACCAGCACCACCATGAGCATCATCTACATCATTATAAGCATATCCTCCACCACCTCCCCCTGCATAACCTTTATTTTGACTTCCACCAGAACCACCATCTTGGAAATCAGCACCTCGACCTCCAGAACCACCATCCCCAGTTCCAGCACTATCAATTCCTTCCCAAGAATTATTACTAAAACCACCACTAGCCATACTATTACTTCCCCCATCAAGAGAAATATCCCCAAAAATACTTGCATTAGTTCGTGAAAACATCCATAAAACAGAACCATTGGTAATAGAAGTATTTAATTTAATAATTGTATCTACGCCTATTTCAATATAATCAAAAGTATAATTTGTATTAGGTAATAAAAATAAGATATTTCCTGAAACCTCATAATCTACCCCCTCAGTCATATCTGCGTATGTTTTTGTAGAGGTTGTAAAAACTAGGTCTCCAGTAAATGAAGAAACCATAGGAATAAAATAAATTAAACCTAACAATATCAGAAAAAACAAACTAAGTTTTTTTTTACCATTTTAAAATTAACACTAGATTTTTCCCTCTTTTCCATAAGATTTTTAAGTAAATAGATTATTTAAATGTTACTTTCTTTTCAGTAGTTAGGGAAGTAAAGAAGTGGGCAAACTGCTCTGAATTTTAGGAGTAAAAGCCCCCAACCCATTAAATTCTAGTTTTTGCAGTGCAAGTTGCTTTTGCTTTAATCTTAGCTGTCCAATACGATTTAATGCCCTTTCACTCTCGATATTCTTCAATCCATTTTTTTGTAATCTTTTTTATCTTTTTTCCCTTTTCCTTCCCTATATTTTCTATTCTTGATTAGGAATTTCTCTGGATTGCCATCATAATATTTTTTACATGCTTCTTTATTTTTTATTTTATATCCTTCAACTTTTTCTGGATTTTTCTCTCTCCATTTTTTATTTGCTTGTTGCTTGTATAATCTTTGGGTAATAGTTAATCTTTGTGTAAGCCTTGCAGTTTATGGGAGAATTAAGAGTAAGCCAATAATTACTGCTAAGATGTTTGTTATATTGCTTTATAGGGTTCAGGAAGAGTATTCTAGTGGGAATGGATAGAAATTATTTATTTTCTATTATTGTTCTAAGACTCTCTTTTTTATTATTAACCCAAAAATAAGTGGCAATAAAAGATATCTCTACCATAATTAAAATTATTCCTAAAAAAATTAGTGTTTTTTGGTTTAAACTTTCCCAAGAGACTAATCCATAAGATATTATCGCTATAAAAAAAGAAATTCCAACTGTCCAGATTATTCCTGTTTGTGTAAGATATTTTGGGTAATCTAAACTTAGTAATGTTAATTCTTTAGTTGTTACCATACCCTAAGCCCTCCTAAAAGGGCAAGAACGGCTCCGATTATCATAATAATTACTGAACTTATAATTAATCCTAATGTAGTAGCAATTTGTAGCGAAAGAACAAATATAACAACACCAACTGCCATTAGAATTATTCCTATAATTAATGAGGCTAAATTTTCTGCTTCATGTTTCTTTTTTCTTCCCATATTATCTTCTTTTATATTATTAATAGAATTCTCTTTAAAAATATTCTCTTTTATATTTTTACCTCCTTTCATTTGTTTTTTGTTTTAATTTATCTACTTCCCTAACTACTGACTTTTTTATTCCTAAAAACAAGCCAAGCTATCCAAATAAAAATTACACCAATTACTAAGTCAAAAAATGTGTCAAAAAATGTTTCTCTTAAAATAATATTTAGAGGATAACTTATAAACCATTCAAAAACTTCAAATAAAAATAAAAAGATAAATGCAAATAGAAATGGTCTTTTTTCTTTAAACTTAAATTTTAATAAATAATAAAGTAAGAAAGCAAAACCACCATGAATTATAAACCAACCAAAATGGATAGAAGCACTAGGAAAGATTGGAATAGCCAAAAATTCAAAAAACCTATTCATAAAATCTGGAAGAATCTGAGACATAATTGTACTAACTCGTTCCATTTTAACCTCTCTTTCTTTTTTTATTAATAATTGCTACTGCAACAAGAATTAAAATAATAACTAAGACGGATAAAATAATCTGAGTACTAGTTCTTTGAAAAAAAGGGATATAACCACAATCTTCTGAATATTCTCTTTCATCTGAATAAACACATTTTCCATTATCACAACTTCCACCAGTAAATAAATTTGTGCCAGAACAATAGTCTTTACAATTAACACCTTCACAAGGACTAGACCTACAAAGTCCCCCTTCGCTAACTAATGCTAAAACCCCTACAGGCTCTCCTTGACATCCAAATGCACAAGTATCTGTTTTTGCAAAATTAACCTCTCCGTTAGAACAAGAACCATCTTGAAACCATCTTCCATTCTCACATCTATCTGAAGTATCAACTCCCAAACAAGGGTCATCAGTACAAAAATCTCCTGAACATCCAAACTCACAATTTACTGTTTTATAATTACATTGACCATTAGAACAAAAACCTTCTGAATTTCTCACGCCATTAGAACAAAAATCATCACACTCAACAAATTTACAAGGGTCTTGAACACATTGTGAGTTTTGGCATAATTGACCAGAAGAACAATCCCCAGTAGAAACACATTCTACCCCACATTCTCCAGTAACCTCTCCTAGACTATCCCATTCAAATTCATCACATTCATAAAGTTTAGTACCTCTACATTCAGTTTCTCCATCAAAACATTCAACATCACATTCTCCTTCAATTTCTCCTTGACTTTCCCATTCTCCATCTTCACATTCTAAAAATTCATAGTCATCACAATCCTCTCTTCCATCCCTACATTCTACACAATCTCTATGTTCTAATTCTACTTCATAACATCTACAAGAATCTAAACTAAATGTTTCTCTTTCATCAGGGTCAATAGTTCCTCTTCTCCATGAATCAAAATCATCTCTTGAACAATCAGAACTTGTTGGATGACCTGAACCTAAAAAACAAATATCTCCTTCAGATATTTTATAAATTATTTTTTCATCATCATCTGCTCTGATAGTTATAGAAGAATCTCTCCTAACATCAAAATTTTCATCTTCATTAAATTTAGTAATATCGCAGTCCATAGCACTTGCAAAACTAATCAATAAAATTGAAAACAGAAAAAAGAATAATATTTTTTTCATAAATCACCCCAAATTTACTTCTATATTTGGAAGAAGATTTAATATCGGTTTTATAAAAATTCCAATTAAAATTAAAGCTAAGACAAATATCCAAAATAATGCACTACCAATAAATAAATATAAAAACCAACCAATAACTAATGAGATTATAATACTTATTGAAATACTAATTATTTTTTGGTCTTTGAATGTTTCTTGATTTCCTAATAGTCTTGATATTTGAGAAAAAGATAACACAGTTGTTATTAAAATTATTATCCACTTTAAAATATTTAAAAAAGCTAAAGTTCCTGCAAATAAATTACTAAACCAATCTCCTATTCTAGAAAAGATATTATCTCCAGTTTCTTTTCCTTTTATACATTCTAAGTCATCACAATAATATCCAGCACCACAAGTCTCTACAACACTAGAAGTAGCACCATTACTAGAACACTTTTTAATTACCTCTCTTTCTCCAGAAGTTGAACAAAAACTTTCACCAGCCTCACAAGTTAATTGAGGGTCTACACAAACTCCAACATTCATTTTTTCTGTCCCTGCTGGACTCTCTGCAAAGATAGTACACTTGCCAGTTTCTCTTTGACTAGCAGATGCAGTTATTGGAATTAATTTTGAATCAGTTTCTCTGGCATCCAAACTTACTTGAATATTTTTAGAAGATTTAAATGGGTCATCACATTCAACATAAACATTCCAAGTTCCTTTTTCATCACCAACATTTTCTAAACCAACTTCAATACTTCCAGTTTCTCCTGTTCTAAAACATTCTGAATCTGGATTAAATAATCTTATTTGAGGGGTTGGTGTAAATATCCCCAGAGTATCTGCTTTAATATAAAGAGTTGTTACTGGAAATTGAATTGCATCTTCAATTACTACATCAACACTTGCACTATTCAAAATTGTTTTAGAATTAAAAGAATTTCCACCAGCAAATGACTTTGGACTTTTAGCCTCTGCAACAAATCTTCTTAATCTACTAATTGCAATTTCTCTTTCATCCCTATTATTAGTTCCTAAATCTCCAATTGAGGCTTTATAATCATTATAAGAATCATCATCCCCTAATCTCCAAGAGCCAGAAACATAAATTGGAATTAAAGGGTCTTTATCAGGACATGATTTTCCTGAAACTAAATTTCCTTGCCAATCAACATAAGCAAAATCCCCAATCTTTCCCTGAGTTGTTTCAGAAAGAGTATTAATAGTTTTACTAGAACTTTCATCACCTGCCTTAATGGTCACAGTGAATTCACTTTCTAAATTAGGACTCCCTAAATTCCCAACTGGAGATTCTGTCGGAGAGCCAACAGCCCAACAATTTTTTGTTCCAACAACTAAAGCATTATCCTTTCCAAAAAATAAAACTTTTCCACTTCCAAAATTTTCTTCTGCTTTGCTTTGAGAATTAGATAAACAAGTCCAAGTTTCCATTTTTATATCATCATAAATAGGAGTTTTTGAATTTGTTGCAGAAATATCATAATTACATACTTGGTCTTCATATTCCACTTCTATAGAAAAATCTTCAGTGGGTCTTTCACCACCCCTATTTTCATCTTTAACATCATCAGGGTCAAAAGAGCCAAAATATCTTTGTCCTAATCCTCCAGCCCTAAATGTAATCATCCAAACTTCTCCATTAAGAAACGAGTTTGAAGATTGTAAATCTGCCTTAGAAATAGAAAGTGTGGAAGTGCCATATACAGATAACTCCCTTGGGCTAAATACATAAAATGTTGAAAGACCAAAAAGAATTAAGATTACGATTGCTATTCCAATAATTACTTTTACTTTTGTTTCTACCATATTCTTTCAATGTTAATGAAATACTTAAAGTTTTAGTTATCAATTATAAATTGAACTATATCCCAAATCAATGCACCGATGTACAAAGATATAAGACCAACTATTCCAAAAGTTAATCCTACCCAGATAGCTAATACAAATGAACTTGCAATTGTACTAACAAAACCTGCTAAGAAACTTCCAGTCATAGCTATGTCTAATATAGCCTCACCAAAGATTAAAGTCCCTATGAATGACAAAACTGCCATCACTAGTCCGAAGACTACAGCGACCTTACCAATTTCTCGATAACTTTTGTTTTTAGCCCTAAGGACTAAACCCAATGTATTTCCACTTATACCTATCATTTTTTGGTTTGTTTATTTAACTTATGATTTATTTCCCCACCACCAAAACTAAAAAAATAAAAAAAATAAAAATTTAAACATCGCTTAATTAAGCGTGATTGTAGATTGTAACAGTACCAGAATCAGTAGCATCTGAATCGTCAGATTCTCCATCCATAGTAATAGTCATTAAAGATTCTGAAACACCAATAGTCACAGTAGCTAAACTCTTAGCTTCAATAACAAAGATATATTCTCCATCTTCAATAAAATCTGCTTCAACATCAATCTTATCTAAATCACTATCAACATCAACTATAAATTGACTTAATGCGTTTTCACTATCTAAAGTTAAACCTTCCTCGTCTAACATCACATAAGCATTTTTCAATACAAGTTCAGTTACAGCAATATTAGAAGATAATTCAACTTTCGCATCAAAATCTTCCATATCTCCCCCTGCAACTTCAAAGTTGTAAGCTAATGTTTGAGTATTCCCATCAGTACCATTTAAAGCAACATCAGTTGTAAAATCTACTGCGAAAACCTCGCTAGAAACTGAGTAAGTAGCGTTAGCCACTAAGTCAGTACCACCAACATCTTCAGGAACAGCAACATCATCAAATTCTCCATCTGCTTCAATAGGTATAACACTTGCAGTTCCGAAAGTGAATCCACTATTCATAGTCACAGCAGTAGCCCCAATTCCAACAATTAAAACTATAGCTAAAATAACTACCCACATAGTAGTGCCGATTGCTCGTTTATTTTTCATTTTTACCTCCTTGTTCGTCCAAAACCAAAGGTAATCTTTGGGGACTCTTTAATTGCAAACATAATTTATCCATAGAATTCTTAGGTAATCCTATTATATAAAGGACTTTATGGATTAGGGTTGTCGACTAAATTTTCTGGTTAATTCGTCATTGTCGATATTTTTATTTTTATTTTTCTGTTTTTGGATTTTATTAATTTCTCGACGACAATTTTGTCTTTTTCAATAAAAACCATGTAAGCCATATAGATTACTGGAAAAATTACCCCAATTATCCCTCCAAACAAATATTCTAATTTTTTTGTAGAAAAAGACCAAAAAAGTGTTAAAATCAAGGAAAATAGGCTAATCAAAAAATATCTTAAATAGAATATATCTGCTTTTTTTATTTTAACTCTTTCTTTATTTATAGAAATTTCAGATTTTCTTGCATCTTTTAAATAATCTTGATGCCTTATAATTATTTTTTGCAATTCCATCCTTTCAATATATTTTCCAACAGTATTTGTTGCTTTACCAATATTTTTTGCTATCTCAGATATACTTTTAGACTTATTTCCAAGAGACAATAAAATTTCTCTCTCGATTCCAGAAGAAGTTTCCCAGTTCATTATAATTGTCTTAAAACCTCAACAATAAATTTAATTAAATTTGTAGTTCCTTTAAAAGGAATCCCTGCAACCAAAATTTGTAACCCTACCATTACTAAAATTGTTATTAAAACTGCGTTACGACTTTTTGAATCATTCCCACCAATAAATCTAAAGGTTTTAAATAAAAAGAAAAAGGTAAAAATCATTGCAAAAAGTGGTCTCCATAAATTTTTAACCACATACCAAATAAAATTAGCCCACGAATCAATTTGCTCGTCTAAATTATCTTTTTTATCAAATTCAAATTCCATATCCTGAACCACCAAATCTAAATTTCTATCAAAACTTCCAATTGCAACAGCAGAATCAATTATTGGGATGCTCCAGTCTCCTTGCTCTTTAGCCATATCATAAGATTGAATCCCTGTTGGTAAAACATAAAAAATTATGAAGAAGACCCACCAGTATTTTGATAAAAGTGGTAATAGTTTCCCTAATTTGAATATTGTTCCAAACATCATTTGTTAGTATCTCATCCAATCAATTTTTTAAAAATTGAAAGGTCTTTTGTTAAAATTATTAATAATATTGTTGAAATTAAACTAGCTGAGAAACTTACTCCTGCACGAATTCTATAAGATTTTTCCTTAAGTAAGATAAATAAAAATAAATAAATAGAACCTGCAACAAAAGTTATTAAAAATCCAATTCCAAATTGTGCAAATAATTTCCAAAAATTCATAAAACTTTCAGGGTTATGATAAAAGAAAAATCCCCCCATTGCTAAGATAATATATAATATTGAACCATATTTTCTTGTTCTAATTTGAGCATTAGGTTTATTTTTAAAAAGACTCCAAACAAATGTTATAAAAATAGGTAATGAAATAAATAACCAAATTGAGGTAATAATTGCAGGGCTTAACCATCCTAAAAATATTGCAAGTAAATTTATAATTGTTAAAACAGCAACTAATCCAGCCATACCAATAAATCTATTCCCCCAAGACCAAGGGACTTTTACAACCTCACTTAATTCCTCTTCTTCCATGATTCATTTAGGTTTTTGATTTATTTAAATTTATCTTTTTTCTCTAATTCTCGATATTTCCCACAATAGTATAATTTTTCTTCTGGATGATTATTACACATGGGATTTTCTTTATCATAACTAGGACAGATTTTTTTATATTTGCACATTTTATTTTTTAAATCTTTTTCTCTTTTGTTTATTTACATATTCTCTTTGGTCTTCAAAGTATTTATGAATCTCCTTAACTCTTTTTTCTAGATGTTTTCCTGCAAGATTTTTTTCACGACTTACCCAAACCAATTTTAATTTCTTTTCATCCATTAAGTCTAAGGCTTTTGCATAAAAAATATAATTTTTCTTATCTCCAAACCTTTTATTTAATCCTAAAACTATATTCTTTTCATCAGAAAAGATTGTTGAAGTTGGTTTTGCAGATTCAAAAGCATAAATAATGGCTAAATATTCTAGCTGAAAAATTGGTCTCTTTTTATTTAAAGTAATTATTTTTGGTTTTCTTCTATCAATAACAATACAAATTGCAGAATCAGAACCTTGAATTAAACTCCCGTCACAATAAATTATCATTAAAATTTCCCCCCATTTTCATCATCCTCTAATGGACTCCAACTAATAATACAATGCCCATCATAAAAACAAACATCAGTAATTTGTCTTATAAAAAATGTTGATTCCTCATCATCACTAGCCAAAACGATTTGAACTTTTCCATAATCTTCTGTTACACCCATTCTTTTTAATTTTATGAATCTCTCATCGTTTGGGTCTACTTTTCTCAATGTATTTGATTTTCTTCCAGAATGTTCTTTTGTATAATTCTCTTCGAGAGATTTGAATTTTATTGCATTATTTACTATCATTTTATCACCTTTTTTTGTTTTTGTTTTTTTTAAATTTCCATTAATTCTGGATTTAATCTTATCATTCCATCAGTTCTTTGGATTAATCCAAATGTATTTAATTTTGATATTGCATTACTAAAAGAACCACTATTTGCAGAATATTGTGTTTGAGTATTAGTTGCTAATTCTTCTTTTCCAAAAGTTTCTTCTGGATTTTGAAGTAAGACCTCATATATTTCTTTCTCACATTTACCTAATTTTGAAATAATAGCTTCTTTAGAAAAATCAAATTCTCCAACCAATTCTGATTTAACCTCTAAAATCTGTAAACTATCTCCTGCACCTTGAATTAATCCTAATTGTCTTAATCTACTTACAGCATTACTAAAACTTCCAGACCTATTAGAATATCCTGTAAAAACTCCCATCTGAGCTTTACTAAAACTTCTTTCAGAATATTGATAAAGTAAAGAATATAATTTCTTTTCACATAATCCTAATTGATATTCTCCATCAGAAATAAAGGTTTCTCTTGGTTTTATTTTAGGTATAACTTGTGTAACTTTTGGGATATTAATTATTGGTTTGTTATCAGGAAGCTGAATAGGATGTATTTGTTTATAGTTGTTGCCTATAATCTTCCCAATCTCTATAAGTTTTTTCTCCGTTTGCTTATAATTGCTTTCAATCACTTTCAATTGGTTTTCATGCTTTCTTTGACTTTCAATAGTCCATTGCCTTTTAAGTCTTTCTAATTTTTGTTCATCAATCTCTGGTTTAGGTTTAGAATGTTCAGAAATTCTTAATTGTCTTTTTAACTCCATAACTTCTTTTTTATAATCAGAAATTTCTCTTAATTTCTTTTCAGATTCTTGTGGCAAGTCTTTTAATTTAGATAAAATTTTAACAACCTTTTCTGTTGGTGCAATAATCTTTTTTGATAAATCCATTCCAACTTTTGGATGGGTTGTTTTTACTTCTCCAACCTTTGCTTTTTGAACATATTTAGATATTGCTGTTCCGAATACATAAAACTCTCCTGCTTCTAAATCTCTTAATGTGAGCATTTGGTGTTTAGAAGTAAATCCTAAAATTTCACTTGCCCTTTTCATATCAATATCTAATCCAGTTCTTCCAATCATAATATTATTTGCTTCTGCAACAGCGTCTTTATGTAATTTTGAAATTCTTTGTGTGCATAAAATCCCACAATATCCTCTCTTTCTTCCCCTAGTCATTAAATCAATTACAGAACTGCATGAATCTTGTTTCTCTTGCTGTCCTGCAAGTAAATGTGCCTCATCAAGAACAACAATACATGGTTTCCAAAATTCTTTTCTTAATTCCATTAATGCTTCTAAAAAATCTTTAACATATTTTATTCTTTCATTTCTTTTCAAATCAGATATATCTATAATTGTTGAAATATTATTTTCAAGAATTTTCTTAGGAATAAGTTTTGCAGATTGCATATTTAATTTAACATCTCCTTCATCTCCTATCAATAAGAAATCAAATTCTTCTCTTAAAGTTCTAAACTCTCCTTCAACATCTAAAATAATTGACATTACTTTTTCAGCAGATTCTTCAAGTATTTTTCTGACTGCATAAGATTTCCCACCACCAGAATTTGCACAAATTAATGCTCTGCTATCTATGAATGTTGGTAAATTTATTTCAAGTTTCTTATCTTTGAATATATTTATTTGCATTTTAAAGTAGAAGGGTAGAATTTGAAAAAAGGTTGAACAGTAAGTTAAGAGGTTATATTTTTAGTATACTTCTAAATCTAACTTTCAAGCTATCTCAAGGTTTTAATTCCCCCTTCCTTTCTTGAGTATTATCCTCATTTTCCTTATTTAATCTCCAACCACAAATGGGACAAACATTTAAAAATTTAACTCCTTCAGGAATCATAATCTCTGCTTCACAACTTGGTCTCGGACAAAGTATAATTTTAGGTTTAGGTCTTGGTGACATTTTCATCTCCATCATAATATGGATTCTTAAAATTCATTCCACATTTATAACAATTAATATATTTCTCTTTGTGATTATTTTCTTTATCTAAATTTAATTTAGTTTCACATCTTTTATTTGGGCAATTGATTGTGGTCATTCTTTGTTTTCTAATACTTCAATTCTTTTTTCTAATTCTTTTAATTCATCATCATTATCTAAGTCATTAATTTTATCACTCAATCTATCTACCTCGCCACTTAGTCCTGAATCTTCTTCATTAAAACTAGAGACTTTATTATTTTGTAGTTCTTCAATCTCTTCTACTAATTTCATTATTGCTTCAACTACCTTTGCGTCTCCATCGCATTTTTCTAAAATTTGTTTTATATCATTAGTTAGCATCTTTTTCTATATAATTTATATTTTCAAAATCTCCACAAAAAGGGCAGGGGATATATTTTTCTCCAGTCAACTCTTCTTTAGTTACTTCGCAAGGGAAGTCACAGGTTGGGCAGATTAGGGTTGGCATTTCAAATTCTCCTTAATTTTATAAGTTCTTCCACAAGATTCATAAGTGCATTTATGTTTTGAGTCTTGGTCTAATGTTTTTCTTGTTCCTGCAACTTGTGGTCTTTTGCAGTTAGGACAAATTGTTTTGTAATTATATTCTGGCATTTTATTTGCCTCCCATATACATCGCAGGATTTCCTATTTGATTTTCTAATCCAATATAAGATTGTTCTATAGACTTTAACCATACTGGAAAGAAATCCCTTCTAACAATAAAAAGAGTTCCATACTTTCCAAAATAGATGGGATAAACTAATCTTCCCCTCAGATTTGAAAAAACATAACAAGCAACAATGTGCCTCCATTTTTTATCTGTTTTATCTTTTTGTTTTATTTTATGTAAATATCCTGCAATTTGTTTCCTACAAACCTCTCTTTTTGTGCCATCTTTTTGATAACTCCAAATTCTTCTACCAATAACATTAACTGAATTAGCCCAATCTTTTTCTTCAACTAAAATTCCAAAATTATATTTAGAACCAAAGGCATCTTCATTTCCAACTTTCTCTAATTTATATCCTCTCTCTTCTAAAATACTCTTAACCCAATCTTCTCCAACTTTAGCCATTTTTAATTTTCCCCTTTTCTTTTAATACTTCTTCAATCTCTTGTAAATTCTCTTCAATAGACAAACTTCTTAATTTTGTTTTATCGCTACTTGTAACATAAACAATTCCATCTTTCTCAAAGCTAGTGATTATCTGACTTATTCTTGAATAATTTACTTCTGATAGATATTCTCTTAATTTATATTCTTCCCAAATAGTTTTTCCGTTTAACTTTTTTTTGTTTTTATATAAATAATAAATTATTAAAAGTATGTCTAAATAGAAGTTTGGTTGGTCTCTTAATAATGCTTTCATATAATTTTCTAAAAGTATTGCATTTACAGATTTTACTATTTTTACACTAATTTTTTCTTCATTTCTTTTTTCACATTCTTTTGCAGAATTATTTAATAAGACTAAAGCATATCTAGAATCTTGACCTTCTTTAACACTAATTCCAGAGATAAGTTCTAAAACTCCTTCTTCTATCTTCCCCTTGTGTAATGCTCCCTCTTCAATTCTACTATTCAAAATATTTATAATTTGGGAGGGTTCATATCTTTTATAATCCAAAACCTCTTTAGTTAGTGAACTTTTAGTATTATCTTTTAATTTTTTTGTGATGTTTCTTTCATTTGAGACCACAATATATCCTACAATTCCTTTTTCTGATTTAACTAATTTTAATTTTTGTCTTGAATCAGAAAAAGCAACATCTCCCCCTAATCTAGAGATAGTATATAAAACTGAATTCAATTCTTCTTTTTTTAATTCATGAATCTCATCTATAAAAATCATTAAAGAAACGCCATTACTAGATAATACAGAAATTATTTTATTATAAATATCTGCTGAAGTATTTATTGTTTTTTCCTCTGGGGCAATTGTTTGAATTATTTTTTTTAATATCTCATATTTAGTTCTACTTTCAGAACCTTTAATTTTAACTACCTTTAAATTAACTGCCTTATCTTTTGATATTTTTTTTAATTCATTTAAGACATAATTAATACAAGTTGTTTTTCCAGTCCCAACACTTCCATAAACAATTAATTGTGGAAGGGATGGATTTTCTCTAAATAAATAAGAAAGATGAAAAGCTAATTCTTTAATTTCTATATCTCTCCCAACAATTTTTTTAGGCACATAATCTATTGAAAGTAATTCTCTATTTTTTATAATTTTACTTGTGTTGTTAAATAACATAGGTTTATTAAATAACTAAAGTATTTAAATGTTTCTGTTTATTAAATGATTAACTATCCAAATTCTTACTTTTTTTAGTTCCATCTGAAATGAAGGGGTATTCATTTAGGTATTTAATGATATGCCTGAGTTATTCGGTGAGGCGAAGTTAGTAGAGGGGTATATTATTAAAACCCTAAATGAAATCTCCATAAATACCCCCGTACCCCTAAAAAAAACCCTTATTAATATAATTCTCTCTAAAAGAAATAGTTTAGGTATTTAATGATATGCTCCTCACCAAACCTAATTCACAAAATAAGTAAGCTAGTAAACTATTTAAATATTTGTATTTTTTTAATATAATAATATAATTTTTCTCAATTAAAAATCCCTAATTTAACTAAAATGTCATGTCAATAAAGTAGTAATTAAATATAAAACAAAATTTTTACAAAACATTTAAATAGTTGATTATATTAATAATAATTAGATACTAATAAAGATGGTGAATAAATTTGAGAGACCCCTTGACCTATTGGATGAATGTAAAGGAAAAAATGTCCTTGTTTATTTAAAAAACGACAAAAAAAATTATTCTGGAAAACTTTTAGCATTTGATATTCATACAAATATTGTTCTTGATGATTGTAAGTTATTTGTTGATGGAAAAGAAAAAACAAAATTAGGATTAAATTTTATTAGAGGGGATGTTGTTGAATCTGTCTCTCCTTCAAATTAAGATGATTGAAAGCCTTTTAGGAAGAGATAAAGTAAGCCCCCATAAAATCGCAGATAAGGTTAATGAAATTATAGATGTTTTAAATTCTGCTGAAGGTTTAGACGATGAGGCTGTTGTTGAATCTGTAAATTTACCAGAGATATCTAAAGAGATTAAAAAGGAGAAAAACAATGAAAATTAAAACAATCCTTTCAACAATTTTATTAACCTTATTCTTAATCAACTTTGTTTCTGCAAACCCTGAAGCAGACATTCCAACATCAATTGCACTAAAATGTTCAGAGACTTATTCAAGGTCTTTCAATTTTGGAGAACAAATTAATCTTACTGTTGGGATTATGACTTCAACAGATACTATTGGGTATATAATGGGTGCGACACCCACAACTGCAAATCAAGTTTTATATTTGAGTTTTTTCCCAGAATCAAATTATGTTTGTCATGCAGGAAAATCTAAATTTACTTTTAAAGCAAATAATGAAAACTACGAAATCTGGGTAAATGTCACCGAAGACCTCTGGGAATTAGATGTGATAACTCTCAGGGAAGGGGAAACTCTAAATGTTGGGGGTGTTGCTGATTTTAAAGTTTCAACTTCTGGGGAGACAAATGCAATGTTTACCTTAGAAGGTTGTGATGAAGATATTGAGGATTTTTTAGAAGTAGGAAATTTTATTGATGCTACCTGTGATGGTGAAGTAATTAGATTCTGGTTGGAAGATTCATTCCCTGACTTAGGGGCTGTTAAAATTAAAGTATTTAGTTCTGAATCAGGATTTACATTAACAAAAGATGGACAGACTAATAATTATGGAGATTCTGAATGTGTTTTAGGATTAGACACTATGGGTGCTTTGGTTAAGAGGGGAAATGTTTTTGCTATTAAGACAATTAATGTGGTAGAGAATAAAAGAGTGCCTAATGTTTTAGTAACAATTTTAGATCAAGAAGGAGAATTATCTTTCATAGAAGGGACTTCAAGTAATACTGGACTTTTTAGTAAAAGGTTGCATGAAGAATATGGTCAAGATTTAATTGTTGAATTAGAAAAAGAAGGTTGTGAACCATCTACGCAAATAATTTTATTCCAACAATCTTATAATGATTATCTCCAAGACAAAGAATCAGAAGAAAGACAAACAACATTAATAATAAATCAATTAGAAGAAAATTATAATTTTGGGAGTGATATTGTTTTGACAGTTACTAATTTAGTTAATGAGTCTATTGAGAAAGCTAAAGTTAAAATAACAAATCCCTCTGGAGTAAGTGTCGAGGTTGAAACAAATTCTCTTGGACAATTTACATTCACTCCAACAGAAAATGGAATCCATAAAATTCAGGTTAGTAAATATGATTACATAACAAGCGAATTACTTGAGACAAATATTAAAAGTGCAGAATATACTATTAAGATGATTAGGGGTGAAGAAGAAGTTTTTGATGGTTTTAAAATTAATGACATTATTCATTTTGAGATGATTGATGATAATGATACTATAATTCCTTTAACTTTTGAAGGAGAATATAATGATAATCCGATTAGTTTTCTCGATGGAATTTCTGAGGAGGTTAAGTTTATTGGAATGACAGATTTAGTAATCCCTGCAATTGGTGGATTTGAAGAAAATGATTTTAAAGTTAAAAAGAAAGATTCTAATTTAATGAAATGGATATATTTTGGTGGTGGTAGTTTATTATTGATTTTGATTATTATTTTTATTGTTAATAAATCTGGGAAGGGTGGAAGTGTTCCTAAAACAGAAAATAAAATGAGTTTTAAACTTCCAAGAGGAGAAGCTTAAAATGTTAGAGGGAATTAAACATTTGTTTGGCAAGTTAAAAAGAAATCCTCATCAAGTTGAGGTCAAAGAAATATTAGACCCAAATTCTATTGAACTTCATCAAACAATTAAACATCAACAAAATGCTATCGCAGAGTTACAAGGAGAAAAAGCAAGAAAGGACTCTGAAGAAGGATTAGAGAGAGCCTCTGAAAGAGATTTTAAAGAAGAAGATGAAATCAAGAAAAGATTAAACGAAGAAGATAGAGAAATTAATACTAATGATGAGACTTATTTCTCTCTAGGAAATTTCTTTTTTAAATTATTTAGAGATAAAAAATTCAGAGAATCTATTAGTGCTACAACTTTTAATAGAAAAGAGGTTATCTCAAGAATTGGAGATATTCTTTTATCTAAAAGAGGAATGACTTTAGTTGATGAAAAAAGAAATGTAATTCTTGAAATGCAAAGACCAAAAGATATTTTTCAGAGCATTAGTGCTTTAGGAAATGATGTTCAGTCAATGAAAATCCCAATAAACTTAGACGAGAAAGGAAGATATATTGAAAATATTATGGAGTATGTCCCTGCTGAAATGTATAAGGTTGGTGGGAAAATATTTTATAAAGCCTCTTCAAAAAAAGCAATATATGAAATTCAGGCAGAGAAGGATGAAGAGATTGCAGAATTAATGGAAAAGAATGAAGAGCAAGAAGAAACAATCCAAAAACTTCAACATAAGGTTGATGAATTACAATCTTCAAATAATATTAATCAAAATAGTGCTGAAATTTCTAGAAATGTGAAATCTAAAATAATTAAAGAAGCAACTGAAATAGAAAAAGCCTTTCACCCATTAGCAAAAGATTTAACAAGTATGCAAAAGGTTCACGAGATTGATGAAGATACTATTTCTAAACTTAATGTTCAAGTGGGGAAATTGAAGGCTGAGGCAGAGAGACAAGGAAGTACACCTAGTCAGGATGAGGCACTTAGGAGTTTAGAAAATATGCTAAATATCCTAAAAAAGAATCGGATGATTCCTAAGACTGAAAAGCCAACTCCTGCACAATGAAAAATACAACTAAAGTCCTTCAAATTATGATTCAAGACCCCAATAGAAGATTTACACAATTAGAATTAGTTGAGAATACTGGGTTAGATAAAACGAAAATTAATTACACAGTGTATCAATTAAAAAAAGGAAAATTAGTTTTGGTTGAGAGAAAAAAATCTAAACAATCTCGTTCAGGAATAGAGGCAGGGTATTATTTGAATCCAGAGAGAGTCCACAGGGTTGTAGGATTATTAAATAGACCCAAGGAAGAACAATGATAAAAGATACTTTAAAAATATTAAAAGGATGCCCAGAAGAATTACTGGAAGAGTTCAAAACCTTAGAACATAACTCTAGACTTTTTTTAAGAAAATTAGATATAGACTCTGATGATAACTTTGACGAAATAAAAATTGATTTACAAGAGGCTAAAGATGATTTATTTGAAATGATAGGAAGTTTTATGACTACTCTTAATTTAAGAAGTAATATTGAATTAAAAGAAGATAAAAAAGAAGATGCAAGTGATGAGATTATGATGAAGTGGAAGTTTGAACAAGATGTTGGAGAAATTTTAGCCTCTTTAAAAAAACAACAGATTTTTGAATTAGGTAAGGAAATTCAATTAACGACCCTTCTTAAAGATGCAGGAGATTTTAAAGTAGCCTTTGATTTTTTAATTTATCAACCAATTGTTAGGGCAAATAAATATAAAACAAAAGAATTGAAGGATTATATTTTAATAGTTTTTGCGTTGGTTTCAGCAAATGCAGGGATTTTAGGATATACTGAAAAAGTAAACAAGGTTGGAGCAAAAATAAAACCCCCAACACAAGTTTATGCTAAGATTTTAGAAAAGTATGCTACTAAGAAAAAAGAGCCAACTGAAAAGGGTGAAGGTAGTAGCGAAGATGATGAAGAAGAAGGTGAGGGAGAAGAAGAACCTGAAGAGGAGGAAGAAGATGTTTGAAGGGCTAATGAATTTATTTAAGAAAAAGGAAAGTGAAGAATCTTATCCTGCAAGTTTTCTATTAGTGACATATACAAAATACGCATTAGAGGATGGGACTCAAGACGATTCAAATAAAGTTATTATAAGATATTATCTGGGTAATTTTGGAAATCAGCGAGAACAAAGATATAGATATTCTCCAGAAAGGTTAGATTCTTTAACAAAAGTTTACAAAATTCCAGTTTATAATAAAACAAAGGAGGACATTTTATTTCCTATCTTCGCAAGAATGATTCCAAATGAATTAAAGTGGTTAGAAAATAATGCTTAGGGTTTTACTTGTTCGTAATGGTTGTAAGGCTTGTTTAGAATTTATAAGAATAATTCCTAGAATAAATCTTTTACTCCCATTAGATAAACAAATTAGAATAATAAATATGTGGGAAAGAGAAGCCTTTGGATTAAAAAGGGATTTGATTGGCGATAGATTTGAGGAAGAAGATTTTGCAGATTATCCTATACTTTTTTTGGATGGAATCTTGATTTCTGGGGCTTTATGGTCAGAACAATTAAAACACTTTTTGGATGCCTTTTTAAAAAAGGATTACATAACAAATAGATGATGGAAGAAAAAGAAATTAAAAGAATAATGAGAGAAAGTCCTTCTGGTGGAACTTGTTGGGGTTCATTGTCCTGTTGTTGCTCTCTAAAAAGAAAGTGTGAATTTAGAGACAATGTTATGAAACAGCTTGGATTAACAAAAGAACAATTCACAAAACTTAAAGAAGATTTTAATAAATCACTTTTCAAATTATTGAAGGGAGGTAAACATGACAGACCCAAAAACAAATAAATGTAGAATCGAAGATGGAGTCCTTAAGTGTGAGAGAACCAAAAAAAGAAAAGATGGGACAAGAGTTGTTTTAGCAAGTATGAGTAAGAGAATGGATGCAAACTGCAATGCAATACTCAGGATATGGAAGGAGAAGAAAAAGAAATAGATGCACTAAGTGGATTTATGGATAAAAGAATCTCTACATCTTGTGATAAAACTAAAGATAAACCAGAGGATTACTAAAATGGGTTGGCAAATTTGGGTCGGAATAGTTGTAGCGATAATCTTAATTGTGTTTATCTTAAATTGGATTGGGAATAGAAAGTCTAAAGATAATTATGCCCCAGATACTTCTTCAGGGGGATTGTGGGAGAAGGTTAAAGATGCTTGTTGCATAAGAGGTTAAAATGTTTGATAAAATAAAAATAAAGGATAAAATTAATGAGAAAGATGTTGGTCTCTCAAAAGATTATTTTGAATTGCTTAAACAAATTTGTGGTTATGAGGCTCATTGTTGGGATGATTATGTTAATACATTAGATAGAAAATATTTGGATTCTTATAAAGAGGCGAGGATTGTTAGAAGTGATTTAATGGATGTTTGTTTTAAATTATTTCATGTAATTCCTAAAGATGAATCTTGGTGTAAATTAAAACATTGTTGTACTTCTGCAATGCACTGTCAAGAAGATGCGGTAAGATTGATAGAAAATGGATTGTTTGATGAAATAAAAATATTAGCAGAAAAATATAAATTTTTGTATCTTAAATTTTTAGAGTTATTAGAAATAAATGAAGAAAATGCTAAGGTAATGAGTTCAGCATAAAGGAGAGGCTAAAATCAAAAATAAGAAAAAATATTCTTTTCAATAGATATTTTGCAACAGCCTATGATGGAGAACATAATTCATTCAATAAATTTTATCCATTAACTGAGGAACAAAAAGCATTGATTATTGGATTTGATGTTCCTTATCATCTAAAAAATTTGAATAAAGATGTAACTCTTTTAGAAAAAAGATTTGAATTAATTAAACAAGGTCTTAGAATTGCTAGAAAAAAAGATTAATCAACCCTTACTACTTTTTGATTATCAAAAAGTTTAAATTCTTTTTCCATCATATTATCTATTAATTCACTAAAAGTAATATCTTTTTCATAATAAAATTCTTCAAGATTTATCAGTTTCTTTAACTTTTTATGAGTTTCTGTTTTAAGTTTTACTTGAATTGTTCCATTTACCATTTTACCCTTCAGTATACCTAGGACACCCACCTTTATATACTTTTTTGTGTTATAATTTTAATGGTTGATTGCAGATTAAAAAAGAATAGTGGATTAGCTTCTTGTAAGAGAAAGAAAGATAACTCTGGAAAGAAAATAAAATTTTTAAAAAAAGGGATAAAGAATAAAAATGAATATATCCCTGTACATTATTCTAGGGGAGAATTAAGAAATTATCCAAAAGGAACTATCACAATTTATGCAAAAGGATATAATAAGGAATTACCTAATGAATTAAATCCTATAAATGAAACTAATATTCAAGTAGATTATTTTGAAAAAGATAGAGCAAGAATAACTCCTAAAAGTGAATATTATAAAGAGGTAAATCAGGTTGCTTAAAATGAAAAAAGGAATACCAAAAAAAGATGGAAGTGGAAAAGGAAAAAGAGCAAATCAAGGTAGAAGTGGATGTGAAGAAACAAAAAAAGAAGGTCAAGGAAGAAAATAAAAGTTAAAATTAAATGTCCTTTGAGAGATTCTCGTTGAGACACAAAGGAGGTTACAAATGGCAAAAAAACAAACTACAAAAATTGGTGTTGCAAGAAAAAGATGTAAGGGTAAAAAGGGAAGAGCATTATCAACTTGTATGAAAAGAGTTATGAAAGGTGGAAGTTCAGGCTCTAAGAAAAAAAGAGGTAGACCTAAAAAAAAGAAATAAGGTAACCTTTATATAATTATTTTTTTATTTTTTTTCATATTCATTCCAAGACACTGGGTCTTTCATCCGTTTGTTAGTATCTCACGAGTTTTCGATTTCAGTGTTTTTGGGTTTTATTATTAATTTTCAGAAATATTTATTTATTAAACTTTTTCTTAATTTTGAATTATCTAATTTATAAACAAAATCTCCTTCATAAGCAATCACATAAATATGTTTTGGAAGAATTTTAAACTTTGATGAAATATCTAATCTATCTAAAACAGCTTTTCTAAAAACAGAAATATCTCTACAATACCCTTCTCCATTTCGTCTAATTAATTCTGTTGGAGATAATGTACTAAAATTATCACTTCTTTCAGTCCATTCAAAAGGAGTTGAATCAAAAGCACATTTTATTTTAGTTAAATTATCTTGACATTTTTCAACAACCTTCAAAACCTCAGTATCATTAGAAAATTCTTCAACAAGACCTTGATAATGTTCATTCCTACTTTGATAATATTTTAAAGTATAAGGTTGACCAAAAACCATTGAAGTAATCCATAAAGCCCAAATAATAAAGATAGCACAAGAGACTCCGATTATAATGGTTATTGTTCTTTTTGAAAACTCTTTTTTTAATAATTTTTTAATTTTATTTTTCATTTTGTTTCACAATTAAAATATTGATTATTTAATCTCAGCCCCCAACTTATTATAACATTTAAAACAATTATTTTTTTCAATACGAATTATATTTCCATTAACAGTTTTACCAAAAACATTTAAAACTTTATGATATTTGGTTCTAGTGAATGGGGTTTCTCCTCTTGGTTGTTGTTTTTTACAGTTAATACATTTAAACATCTTCCACCTTCTGCCATGCTTTAAAATGACCATTCTGCCTTATAACAAGGTAATCATTTCCATCCTTCCAGGTTTCAATCTTTCCGATGATATTTTCACTTAGATTAATACTTCTTTCTTCTGCAAAATCTTCTATTGTTGCTATTGATAATGCTATTTTTTCTTCCTTTTCTAATGATTTAATCCTATCAGATAATTTTTCTCTTAGGTTACTTCTATGTACTGGAATGGTTGATATTTCGCTTTTTAAATCTCTTAATTCATCTAAATCTTGAGAATCTTCTATTGTATCATTTATTTCTTTTATTCTAACAAGGATGTCTATAAATGGGTGAGTATCACTATTTAACCAATCAGCCACATTATCAGCAGACATTTCAGAAGGCTCAAATTCAGACTCAATCCTACTATAAAATGCAGAATACTCTACTCTGGTAGATTCTCTAAAACTAGGTCTATCTGGATTATGACTGCCTTTTACCATTATCTTGTTTCATACTCCTGTATTTTTACTTTTTTTAAATTATCTTCTAGTTTATATGTTGGGTGTTTTATTTTAGGATAGATTCTAGTAAGTAAGTCTTTGTGGGCTGTACTGATTTCATAATCCGATAACTGTATTATATCAATATTTAATATTTCTTTGAATTTAGGCTTGTTTCTGCCTCTTTTAGCCCCTATCCTGAGTACCCATGAACGATACTTAGACCTCATTGGAGAATCTATAAAGTTTTCATCAACAGAGCAGTAAGAAAGATATTTTAATATTTCTTCAGGAGTATGCTTAGAGAGAAATATTGCATGATAATTTCCAACACCTTTTTCTTCCTTAGTATAAAAAATATATGCAGAAGGTAAGCCAAATTCTTCCTGAACTAATCTAACATCTTCTTGAACTACAGAATAATCAACTTCATCATAATCCATTAAAAGTATATGGTGACCGTCCTCAGTTTTAGAACTGAAACCCTTACAAATTTGAGGCTTCTTAAATATATAAACTGCCTCGTATTTATCCTTCTTTTGAATCTTGTAAGTTTCATTCTTTTTCAATTTGTGTCGGAGAACTAATTCCCCCCCTTTTACCTTTATATCCATCCTACCAATTAATGTAAATAACTAAGATTATTTAAATTTAATGTTTCTTTGCTGAATATTGAATCTCAGACCTTACAAATAAGGTCTTTGCAATTTCACAAGCCTGAGTAAATAGTGAATCATCAGAAATTTTTAGATTTAGTGCGTCTGCTTGTTTCTTTAACATATCTATTGCCCAATCAAATCTCTCTTGCATTTTTGTATATTCAAGTTTTTGTTCTTCCATTATTTTTTAACCTCCTTAGATTTAATCATTACACCATCTTTATATTTATTACCTTTAGAATCTTGGTCATATAATAAAATAATATTTCTTTCTTTCTTTAAAATTTTTGCATATAAATCATTAGAGTTTAAGTTTTCAAAATTACCATTTTCTATAA
>Ga0208904_1000403_pt1 | contig 37138 bp, 37 predicted proteins | sample AntAceMetag02UKB_FD_184774 | JGI IMG/M metagenome (GOLD analysis project Ga0208904, IMG submission 184774) | Saline lake microbial communities from Ace Lake, Antarctica - Antarctic Ace Lake Metagenome 02UKB (SPAdes) (version 2) | ecosystem: Environmental > Aquatic > Non-marine Saline and...
TCGATAATTCTATTTCACGTAATTTCATGACGATTTCTTCGGCCTTGAATCTTTTCCCCATTTTGAACCCCTTTCTGACATCGTTATTCTATCATAAAAAGTGGATCAACTTTCGGGGGCTAGGTCACGTTGATTTAGCTACAATTCAATCTATTCGAAAAAGAGCCGAAATTTCCATTCACAAACACCGCACTAAAATTGTCGCTGTTGTTGGGCATCATGATTGCGCTGGAAATCCTGCGAGTGACGAAGATCAAAGAGTACATCTTTTAAAAGCAGCGCAAACAATAAAAACGTGGGATTTGCCTGTTGAATCTGTCGTTGCCTTGTGGGTTTGCAATGATTCTGATGTACATCCGCTAGCCTAGATCTTCTGTTTATTTCCTTGCCCCTAAATATAAATACATATATACTATAAAAACTTAAAGCTGTTTAGTTTTTATAAAATAAGTCTAAGATCAATAATGGAAATTTTAAAAATATTACCGTCTCGTCTAGATATTGTTCCAGATTTTCTCTCCGAAATCGTTTCTTATCTTAAGCAAAATCAACTTGAAGAACAAAAAATATTTGAAATAAAATTATGCCTTGAAGAGGCTTTAGTTAATGCCATCAAGCATGGCAATAAGCTTGATGAAGAGTTGAGCGTTTCGGCTAGAATTCGGATAGAAAGGAATTTGGTAGAAATAGATGTTGAAGACCAGGGTGATGGATTTGACCCAAAAAAGTTAGAAGATCCGACGAGTGAAGAGAACTTATGCAAACTTGGCGGAAGAGGTGTTTTTTTGATTAAAGAGCAAATGGATAAAGTTGAGTTTTTAGATGGAGGTTGTAGGCTAAAGATGATAAAATTTTTAAAGAAGGAGAATTTATAAATGGAAATTAATATTCAAAAGAGTAGCGATGTTGTCCTTTGCGCGATTATCGGAGAGATTAATATCAATAATTCTCCAGATTTGCGCAAAGCGTTTGATAAGTTTATTTCTGAAAACGAAAAAAAGGTTGTTGTTGATTTTAGTGAAGTTCCATATGTTGACAGCTCAGGGCTTGCCACATTGATTGAAATGTTTCAAAGATTGAAAAAAATTGACGGGCATTTAAAATTAAGCCATTTGGATCAAAAAGTTAAGAATATTTTTGAGATTACAAAGTTAAATAAACTTTTTGAGATTTATGACTTAAAAGAAAAAGCTATAGAGGATTTTAATGATTAGTTATTTAGGAAGATTTTTTATCGAGCACACGCTTTGGCTGAAAGGTGTTATTAATCTTTTTATCGATATCCTTTATTGGACTTTTATTGGTCCTTTTTTGGGCAAGTTTTCTCGAAGAGAAAGTATTTTTCATCAGATGATTTTTGTTGGAATTTGTTCTATTGTCATTGTTTTTTTTGTTGATTTGTTCACGGGCATTGTTCTTGCGATGCAAAGCGCGTATATTTTAGAAAAAATGGGTGCAAAGCTTTATGTGGCATCTTTGGTTTCTGTATCCTTATGCCGGGAACTTGGCCCTGTTTTGACAGCTTTAGTTGTTGCTGGTCGCGCAGGCTCTGCGATTGCCGCAGAGTTGGGCACCATGAAAGTGACAGAACAAATCGAAGCGCTTGAAACCATGGCGATTAATCCTGTTCGATTTTTAGCCGTTCCTCGATTTTTAGCCTTGGTTATTATGCTTCCGGCTTTAACGGTTTTAGGGGACCTTGCTGGTATTTTTGGAGGATTCTTAATTGGGACAAGAAGCATGAATATCAATCCTGATTTATATATGCAGATTGCATTCAAGTATTTGGAGCTCAAAGATATTAATACAGGACTTTTAAAGGCATTTGTGTTTGGTATTATTATCGCATTGGTTGCATGCTATGAAGGATTAAATACCAAGGGTGGAGCAGAGGGCGTAGGGCGAGCTACAACACGAAGTGTTGTTATTAGTTTTATTCTGATTATTGCGGCTGATTGTTTTTTAACAGCAATCTTTTATTTTTCTTAAGGAAAGAAAGTGAATGAGCATTAAAGAGTGTCAAGGTCAAAGTATTGTTTCTCTTCGGAATGTAACAAAATCATTTCAGGGTAGAAAAGTTATTGATGATGTTTCTTTGGACGTTGTTTGTGGAGAGACGTTTGTGATCATGGGTTGTTCTGGTTCTGGAAAAAGTACGTTATTGCGTCACATGACAGGTGCGATTTGTCCGGATGAAGGTAGTGTTTTGATTAAGGATAAGAATATTGCGGATATTTCTTACAATGAATTAGATGAAGTTAAAAAAACATTTGGTATGTCATTTCAATATTCCGCACTTTTAGACTCTTTGACGGTTGAAGAAAACGTTGCGCTTCCTTTGCGTGAGCATACAAAATTAGCGGATGAGATCATTGAGATTATTATTAAAATGAAATTGTCTCTGGTTGGCATGAGAGGTTTTGAGCATTATTATCCATCGGAAATTTCAGGCGGTATGCGCAAACGTGTAAGCTTGGCCCGTGCCATCGCACTTGATCCTGATATTGTATTTTATGATGAGCCTACAAGCGGACTTGATCCAGTTGTCGGCGGAATTACGGATAAATTAATCAAAGATTTAAGCGTTAAGCTGATGATCACCTCAGTTGTTGTTACGCATGATATGCATAGTGTTTTTAAGATCGCAGATCGTATTGCTATGATTCACGAGGGACGTATTATTGAGATTGGAACACCTGATGAGATTAAGAATTCTCAAAATCCTTTCGTACATCAATTTATTAACGGAAATCCCGACGGGCCAATCAATCTTTTTGAGGAACAAGGGGAACCTGAACAAGAAGCTGTTTTATAAGTTTAAATTTTGTGCTTTGTGTAAAATTAGGTTTTTATAATTTAAACATTAAGAATCCCGATGCTCTTCGCGCACGGGATAAATTCGCAGACGGCCTAAAGGCCTATATTTTACGAAGAAACTTTAGGTTTTCGTAAAACATCTGCTCATTTAAGGGGAATATTATGAAAAAGACGGAATGGACCAATGAGTTTAAGGTAGGTGCTTTTGTTATTCTTTGTGTTTTAGGATTTTCTTATATGATGTACAGCACAGGGAAGCTTGATATCAAAAGCAATGAAGGATATTTTGTTGATGTTGTTTTTGAAGAATCTGCAGGGCTAGAGCCAAAGGCGCCAGTTATGCTTAATGGTCTTGAAATTGGTAAAGTGGCTGAAATCACACCATCATATAAAGATGATAAAACGCAAATCACATTAAAGCTCTGGCTTGAAAATAAAGCTAAAATTCGAGAAGGTTCAGCGATATCAATTAAGATGATGGGATTAATGGGAGAGAAATATATTCAGATTATGTCCTCGGATAATGATAATTTTGTTTCTTCAGGAGCCACTCTGAAAGGCGAAAAGTATGTAGATTTGGATGTTTTTATCCGAAATTTAAACGAGATTGCAGAAGAGAATAGAAAAGATATTAAGGATGCGATAAAGAATTTTGATAAGCTTCTTGTTAGTTTAAACGATACGATGGATGACAATCAAGAAAGTCTTGGCCAGACGATTAAGAATTTTGAGCAAACATCTCAGAATTTTGAAGAATTTAGTGATGATTTAAAGCGTAATCCTTGGAAGATTCTTTTTAAGACAAAAGAAGTTCCGCCAGGGGCAGAGAAGAAATAGAAATGTTTTAATATTTTTTGATTTGTTGTGTCTCATAAGCGCTGCCGAAAGGCAGCGCTTCCTTTTTACCCCCCAAACACCCTTTAATCCTTATATATATAGACTATACTTTTATAGTTAGGGTAGAGTTTTATATATAAAAGTACACGTAAGAAGGGTATACATGTTTCACTATTATCGTAAAAGTAATTTTACTATAAAGGTTATTGCTTTAGCCATAATCCTTGTGTTTGCGTTTAGCAGTTTATGTCCATCTTATGCCTTGGCCCAGTCAGTGTCAGGACTGCCTATGCCAGGAACTATGGTGTCTTTAAGCCCGGTATTCACGCCTACCATTCTTCGTGGATTAAGAGTCTATCCTGACAATTCTCTTAAATTCGACTTTATCGTCGATTCTGGTGATACCGGGCTTAAAGGCACTGCTTTAAAGAATGAATCTGAACGCCTCATAAAATATTTTCTAGCCGCTCTAACGATTCCTGAAGACAACCTATGGGTCAATCTATCTCCCCATGAACAAGACAGAGTCATACCAGACACTCTTGCTCAAACAGATATGGGCACAGATATGTTGGCTCAAGATTATCTCTTAAAACAAGTCACAGCTTCTCTGATATATCCTGAAGATGAGTTAGGTAAGCAGTTCTGGCAAAAGATCTATAAGAAAGCTTATGAAGAATATGGAACAACTAATATCCCTGTAGATACCTTTAATAAGGTCTGGATCATGCCTGAAAGGGCTGAAGTTTATGTAAAAGATGATAGAGCCTTCGTAGTGGAATCAAGATTAAAGGTTATGCTGGAAGAAGACTATGTTGCTTTGCAAGCAAAGCAACAAGTGAATAGTGAAAAGTTGTTAGTGAATAGCAAGAAAACACAAAATACCACTGACCATTCACAAAATACTGTTTCTAACAATAAATTAGCTTCAGACATTGTAAGAGAAATCGTTATTCCAGCTTTAGAAAAAGAGGTCAATGAAGGTAAGAACTTTGCTCAACTTCGTCAAATCTACAACTCTTTAATTCTTGCTTATTGGTTTAAGAATAATCTAAAAGAATCTATCCTTAATAGAGTTTATTCTGATCAAAGTAAGATCAAGGGTGTTGATACTAAGGATATCTCCCAAGATATCTATAAGCAATACATTGATTCTTTTAAAAAAGGTGTTTGCGATTTTATAAAGGTCGAATACGATCAGTACGCTCGAAAGAATATTCCCAGGAAGTATTTTTCTGGAGGCGTTGTTGGAAGATTTGCTCCAGAAAACGTAGAGATTCTTCATGCGGATACAAAAAGAGGGCAGAGAGCAGGAAGCGCGATTGGAAATATTCTTAAGAAATCAGCATTAGTTGTGTTAGTTTCGGTTGGGTTGAGTTTAATGGGCCCAAAAAGTTTTGCGCAGACTGATGAAAGTTTTGGCCTGATAAGTTCGAGCGAGACTCCTATTGAATATAATGGGGATTTTTATGGAGAAGCCACAGTTCCTTTCGAATCACAGTTGCTTGTTGATACAATAATTGGTGGACTTGACCCAATCGATACGGGATCAATTGTTTCTTCTCAGAAAATTTTGCTTAGAGGCGAAGAGGTTAATGTCATTTTTACAAAAGAAGAAAAAGGAATTTTTGCTAAAATGGTTGATGGACAGATCCAGGTATATTTAGGTTCGATTATTCGAAAAGTACAACAAGCGATTGATTCAATTTCTAGTAAAGGTAATTTCTTAGAGGGCGTCATCGACAGCAAAGAATTATCACAAATGTCCACGCATGAACTGGGTTTTAACTTATCTCTCGATCTTATGCGTCTTGTTTTAATCCATGAAGTCACCCATCAAAGGCGATTTCAAGAAGAGGGTTTTAGCGGAGATCAGATAGGAAGATTAAATTCTTTATTTCGCAAGTTTAATGTTCCAAAAGAAATTTATGAAAATACTTTTTTTGAGCTTGAAGGATATTTGTCGATGTTGTGTTCCGGAAGCCATGCGAAGTTATTCTTTTCGAAGATTTTACTTATGGAAGCTCGTGCAGAAGCTGGTAGCTCAGAACCCTATGTTTCGAAGATGATTTCTAGAAAAGTATTAGATAAGCTTGGATATCGAAGCTTTATTCGTCAGAAGTATCCGGAAAGAATCAAAGATTTTAAGTCAGGCATGATTTATTATGATCTTGACCTTATTAGAGGATTCCTTGTTTTTTTTACAGATGAAGAAATAAAAAGAAGTGCGGTTTATTTTTATGAAAGAATTTTTTTACAAAAACCAATTACAAATATTGATTTTGAAGCAGATTTAGTTAAGGAATATATAGAAGAAGTTTTTAAAAAGACAAAGGATGATAAGAGGAATGTTGGATCTTCCGCAATTAATGGACGTGGTCGCAACCCAAAAACTCATAAAGAATTTGAAGAATACTATGAAAAAGGCGAGCAAGATGAGCTTTTTATGATTTATGATAATGGACATGGATTCAATAATGTTCTGGAGGAGGCAAAGGGCGCTTCACCGCTTTTAGTTAAAGAGGAAGATTTTGCTAGAATTGTTAATCAATTTAATGAAGAAGTAGTGGATTTAGGCATTAGTCTTAAATTATTAGAAGAAGAGACGGAGTCTTGGTTTTATCTTGAGGTTCAAAAAGATAAGGAATTCATTGGGACAATGGATGTTCTCGCTAAAGAATCTGGAGATTTAGAAATTCAGACTATTATTCTTTATTCTCAGCGTAAGGGAATCGGAACGGTTATTTTTAAGACTCTGAATAAGTTTTTAGGGCTTCATAATAATGGAGTTGTTGAAGCTGGTGGAGTTTTAGATGCTGTTCATGAAGTAGGGTACGAGGGGCCTCCGGTTCGAAAGCTTGAGAATATGATGAAAAAGCTTGTAGATGAAGGTCTAGCCGAGCCGTTTACCAATGAGCGTGGTGAAGAGACATATCGAATGTTTCCGCATGGTTCATCGGCAATTAATATGAAGGAAAGCGAGATGTGGGATCTAGGTTTTTTGGTTTGTGGATTAAAGAATCTTAAGATGATTGGAATGAAGAGTGGAGGACGGCAGTATATATCATTTTTTCAAGATTCTAGAAAAGGGGAAAGCGTTGGGAATATTTATGGTGTTTATGAGGATGGACAGCTAAAGCTTCGCGGTATTTGGATCGAGCCACATTTTAAGGAACAGTACAGAAAGTATAATTTATCAGTGATGATGATATCTGCGTTCTTAAAGCTTCATCCAGAGGCGATTATTGCAGAAGCGCCGATATGGGTTGTTCTTTTAAATTTATTGTTGCAAGAAAAGTTTGGTTTTCAACCAGTTAATCCTAATGATGACAACATCGTTTTTATCGGCAAAACAAAAGTAGATATAAGCGGAAAAAAAAAGATTCCTATTTATTTTAACAACAGTGCTTTAGGTGCAGAGTTAGAAGAAAGTGATAAGCTGAAGGTTTTTGAGATACACATGGAACCTCTTAAAGAATCAGCGACAAGAGTTTATGTTAATACAGCATATAGATTGAAAGACCAGTCTAAGCTTGATCGTCAGATTTTAGAGTTTGAAAAAAGATTTGATGGTCAAAATCCTGCTTTGATTGATTTTTCTTCTCAAAAGAAACAAGAGCCGCTTTCTGAAGAAAATGCATTTGATCAAATATTTCCTTTTATAGAGAAATATTTAGATGTAGAAAAATATTTAGATTATGAAGCACATCCGTTTTTAATAAGAGACGCCATCAAGGAGTTGGGTGAAAAGAGCGAAAAATTAAGTCAGGATGATGCGAATGAGATTAAAGCTATCCTAAGAGGAGTCATTGAAAATTATTCAAATTATAGGGACAACTGGGCCGTGGTTGCGGCCGTTGATGTTTTGAGTAGCTTAAACGACGACGAGGACCTTAAGCTATTCTTGAGAATTGCAAGGAATCAAGCTGGCGAACTTGGCGTTATAAGAGAAGAGGCGGTATTGGTTCTCGGGAAGTATCTGCCTAGCGATGAAATTGATGGCGTTTTAAAAAATATTATAAATATTAATTCTTATAAGAAAAGGATTGTTAAGGATGCATTGAATACTTTTGTGCAGATGCGAAAAAAAGAGGCTGCTCCTTTCTTAGTTGATTTACTTTTTAGAATTACCAAAGGAATCCTTGTCGGTGGATCTCCTGGTGAGCGTTTTTCAGCTACGAATTCAAACCAAGAGATTTCTGAAATTATTGTTAAACAATTAAAAATGGTAGGAGATGAGAAGACTAAAAGTTTATTAAAATCCTTTTTAGAGGACGATACTAAACTTCCTAAGAAAAGAACAATTTATCGATACACTCAAACAACGGGATTGGGGGATCCTTTTGAGTCTTTTGAATATACCTCGAAAGAAAAGATGTTTAGTGCTCACGGGACAACTCAATTTATTGGATCAAAGATTTCTGGACAATCTGTGGGTAGGGAGGATAAGCTTATCTATGAAATAATTAATGATCCAAATCCTCTTTACGACATGGTTCAAGAGACGATTAAGGTGATTGAAGATCGCTTGAAAAAAGAATCAGGTTCGTCTTCAATAATCTTTTCAAAAACAAAAAGAAAAGAATTTAATATTGATAAAATGAATCTTACTACGCAAGCGCAAGGAAATGGTACGGTGCCTATAAATTCTTTTTGGAAACAGATAAGAGATGATAAGCAAGAATATTCGTCGGATGATAGGGTTTTTGTTTATGATTTAGTTGATGGGCTTTTGTATCATTTGATGACAAACGCAATGAATAGAGGTGGAGATAAGAATGCAAAAATGACGATTAGTTTTTATTCTGACCCTTTAAAAGAAAAGTCAAGAATTCTTAAGGCAGAGATTGTGCAAGAGGATATTAGCGATGAAGACTGGGAAGTTATGAATAGTAATCATCAAAAATGGCAGGAAGGTCAAGATGCTGGTATTGATTATTTGATGGATGAAAATTTAAGGCGAGAAGATGGAAATTTAAAGAAGTATGGCGATGCTTTTAGTTTTTTAGGATTAAAGATGAAGAAAAATCCTGTTTACTTAGAATATAAAAGAGGGAAATCGGAAAACGGCAAAACGCCACTGACCACAACGATTTTGATAAAGTCTGAATTGCTTAGCAGCAAGATTTCTTCTCCGCATCGTAATGTTAAAAATGTTCCTTTTCAAGATAAGGGAGATGGAGACTTATTTGTTCGTAAGCTTTCTGATATGAAACGCGTAAAAGAAGTATTATCTAAGCCTGTTGTTGCCGTAAAAGAGAATCAAGGTCAGGCAAACCAAGGATTCACTCCTATGACTAGCGAGGAAGAGTTTTTGTATTGTCACGCTATTCTTATTCGTAATAAGGAAACGAATAAACATGTTTTTCTTCATTTAGAAAAAGGGTTGGAAGAGACCGCAAGTGAGGTTTGGGCGCGAATACATAAGACTCAGACACAGGAAACTGTTAAAAATCAGAAATATGGAGATTTATCTCTTAGTGAATTTATAGAATATTTAGGAGATGGTGAAAAAGAGGCGATTTATTTAACGAATAATGCAGAAGCAGCAAAGAAATCAGAGAAATATTTAGCGAAAGAGTTTAATATTCAGACAGCGCGTTTTATTGAAATTTTTGGAAGAAAATTCTTTGGGTGGAATATAATTTTTCAACCAAAAATGAATGAAATTATTATTTATAAAATTAATGAAGCTTATGCTTTTGATGCTTTTCCTGCGTCCTTGAGCATTGAGAAAAAAAGTTCGTCGAATGCGGTAACAGCTAAGAAGCAACAAAGCGCCAGAGAGAATGTAATTCTACAAACGGAAGATTTAATTGTTTACGTTGATAGCTTTGGTAAAAAACGTATAAGCATGGATAGCCTTTCTGAATCTCCTACAAAGATATTTTTAAAAGCAGTCAGAGATGGATCAATGAGAGATAAAATTTTTCTCGTCGGTGGGGCTGTGAGAAATTTATTTTTTGGAATTCCTTCAAAAGATTTTGATTATATTATTTCTGACAGAATTGACAAACGGTTGATCGAGAAAGAACTTGAGTCAATGCTGCCAAGAAAGGTGTTCGAAGAAATAGATTATGTTAACGACGAAGGTCCTTTTAAGAGAATGCATCTAGGATTTGATCCATATTTTACAGTTGATAGATTGATTTTAAAATTTGATGAGCATTCTGATGATCCTTTTATTGATGATTATATTGGCGGCTATGATGATCTGGTAAACCATAGGGCAAGGATGAAGGGAACGTTTAATGAGTTTTCTATTTTCAAATCTATGCCCAGAGTTGTATGGAAAATGATACGGTTTAATTTGTTATTTACTTCAGGAACAAAGAAGGCTATGGATGATTTTTTTGTTAAAGCAAGGGATCTTTCAGAAAACGAGTTTGATAAGAATTTTATTGATGTTACATTGGCTGCTGTGGAGGCCTATGATGAGCTAAAGAAAGTTAGAGATTTAATAAATCCGCAGGCCAAAGATGTAAAAGCGTTGTGGGAGGCAATAGAAAATTTAGCCAAGTTTGATAAAGCTGAGGAGCTTAGTTTTTTCCAGATGGCAGGTGTGCACAATAGCGTAGAGTTGCTTTGGCACATGCAACATCCAAGGCAACTTGTTCAAGAAATTATTATAAACAATGATGTTTCTTTTTCGGTCTTGGATTCTACTGGCGGCATTGATTTTAATGCGGAGAACATGAATATTACAACTAGGGGTGGAGAGATTGACTTTGAAATTCCTGTAGATATGCAAAATATTAATTTAGAAAATATTGAAGGTCTTATTCCTGTTATTATTAATATTGTTCCCGTAACAAATGTTTATCAAATACTTGGTCTCTCGCAAGGTCGCGGTGTATCAGCATAGCTAGTCGACCTATTAAAATCTATTGCAAAAAAAATACGTAAGAGTATTATAGACAAATATTATTTTTTTTTAGAAGATGTAGGAAAAAAGGTTTAAGATGAAAAAATACAAAGATGTTTAATGAAGCTCCGATACGTTTCACGTGCGGAGTAAATTTACCCCTGCCGTTTTGCTTCGCTTTTGCGCGCAAAACGAAGCAGCAGGGGCTCATTTAAGGAAAATTATCATGTTTAGAAAATTCTTTTGGCTCATCCTTCTTTCTTTGGCAATCGGCGTTTTGGGTTATTATATTGGTCTTAGTGCTCATCAGGCGGTTATTGTTGCCGTGTTTGCTACCTCTATCCTAGGAACGCTTTTTTTTTGGGATTTCCGTTTAAGCTTTGTTTTTATCGGAAGCGGTGTCTTGTTGATGATGAATGCCGTTCATCTCGAAGATTTTATTCGTTTTGCTTCTCTTGATGTTATTCTATTTCTAATTTCTATGATGATTATTGTGGGCATGATGAAAGAGGCTGGTCTTTTTACATGGCTTGTCACGCTTGTTTTGCGTATTAAAAACTTAAATGGCATGAAGTTGTATGTTCTGACTATGCTGACATCAGCTTTCTTGTCTGGCTTGATGGGAGAGGTAGCTTCTATTATTGTTGTGGTAACGGTTATTTTAGACATTTGCGATTTTTTAGAAGTTGATCCTATTCCTCTTATTATTTCATCGATTATTGCAACAAATATTGGTTCTGCGGCAACTGTTTTGGGGAATCCTGTAGGTGTTTTGATTGCTGCACGCGGTAAGCTTTCTTTTGAAGATTTTTTGACGCATGCAATGCCAGTTTCTATGCTTGTCTTGATTTTAGCAATTGGCATTGTTCTTATTTATTATCGAAGAAATATTGCCCAGATGTGTGACAAGCTTAAAGATTATCAGGATGATAAAAGTTTTCTTTATTTGATATCTATTCCACCTGATAAGCGAACTAAAATTAGTATCGGTATTTTTGCAGTTACGATTCTTTTGATTTCTTTGCATAAACGATTGGAAATTCTTTTAGGTTTAACGGAAAATACATTGCTTTTTATGATTCCGATTATTTCTGCGGGGATTGTTATGGCGTATCGACATGATAAGGCAAGGTACTATATTGAGCATGAAGTTGAATGGCCATCAATTTTATTTTTTTTATTTTTATTTGCACAAGCCGGGGTCATCCAATCAACAGGTATCGCAAGTTTCCTTGCGCAAAAGATGGTAAACTCTATCGGAAGTTATCCCCAGGTTTTGTCCGGGATTGTTTTGATGTCGAGCGGATTTCTTTCAAGTGGTGTTGATAATGTTGTGGCGGTGGCCTCTTATGTTCCCATTGTTCAAAGTTTAGGCACGTTGCATGTTAACATGAAAGCTTTGTGGTGGGCGCTTCTTTTTGGCGCGTGCTATGGAGGGAACATAACACTTATTGGATCCACTGCTAATATTGTTGCTTTGGGGATTTTAGAAAAAGAAAGAAATCTAAAGGTTAATTTTATGCAATGGCTTCGCATCGGTTTTATTGTTGGCGTTTTAACTATGTTTTTAGCAATGCTTTTGGTTGTTTTTATTCCATTCTTCTCTTCATAATATATGTGTATAATCAAAGTTGTCCAGCAAGATATTACTGCACTGAGTGTTGATGCTATTGTTAATGCAGCTAATCGATCTTTACTTGGAGGCGGGGGCGTTGATGGCGCGATTCACAGAGTCGCAGGTCCAAGACTTTTAGAGGAATGTCGTAAGCTTAAAGGGTGTGCAACGGGTGATGCAAAGATAACAAAAGGGCATAATCTTTTAGCTAAATATGTGATTCATGCGGTCGGTCCTGTCTGGTCTGGCGGCAACAAGGATGAAGATAAATTTTTAAAGAATTGCTATAAGCGAAGCCTTGAAATTGCCAGCGAACATAATATAAAGACGATTGCCTTTCCTTGCATTAGTACAGGTGTTTATTGTTTTCCTAAGTTAAGGGCAGCTCAGATTGCGCTTGAAACAGTAGAGGAATGTTTGGAAGTTTTGCAGATAGAATGCGTTTTTTTTGTTTGTTTTTCAATTCAAGATTTAAGAATTTATCAAAAATTGTTTGAAGAAAAGAAGAAATAATTTATATTGATTCTTTTTATTTTCTAAACTATGATAGTCATGCAAAAGGTGACTTTTAAATTGAAATAAAGGAGGATGCATGAAAATTACACAGATTCGAGAGCTTTTGAAGGATAAGAGAGTTAAAGAGGAGATTCATAAGCATCTTTGGATTGAAAGTCAAAAAGCTGGCTATAGTATAGGGCTAGAGAGGGCAACAGATGAATGGCTAAGACTTTATGCAGAGGGATGGATGAAGTATCATGTGTCTGAAAAGACTTCAAAGGTAAAAAAGACAGCTAAGCCAAAAACAAAAAAGGTTAGTAAGCCAAAGATTTTGTCAAAGAGAAAAGCATCTAAAAAAGTCGCAAAAAAATAAAGTTTTTAATTAGTTAATACAAAGCCCCGCATTAAAAAATGCGGGGCTTTTTTGTATATTTTTTTTTGCAGATTATTATAGAAAATAAAAACCCTCCAAAAAGGGGAGGGTTTTTATTTTAAAATCTATGAGCCGCGATTATTTCTTTTTCTTTTTAGCTACTTTTTTCTTTGCAACTTTTTTCTTTGCGACCTTTTTCTTTGCAACTTTTTTCTTTGCAACTTTTTTCTTTGCTACTTTCTTCTTTGCCACTTTTTTCTTAGCTGGCTTTTTCTTCTTTACGACCATTGGAATTCCTCCTTTCGTAATTGTTATTTTTATATTAGCACCTTATTTTTTATGATGCAAAAAATATTTTTTATTTTTTTTATAATTATTTTTTTTTAAAAAACAATACTTTTGTTGAGTTTTGTGATAAAGCGCTGTAAAATAAGTTATATTATTTTATAAATATATTTTTATTTCCTCGTCGGGAGTAATTTTAAACTGTAAACTTAGAAAGAATTCTAAATGACAAAAGATTTTTCCTCAATTTATATCCATATTCCTTTTTGTGAACAAAAATGTTTTTTTTGTTCTTTTGTTGTTTGCGTTGCAAGAAATCACCGCATAAACGATTATTTAGATAGTTTAAATTTGGAAATGAAAAATTATCCAAAGAAAAAAATAAAAACACTTTATGTTGGAGGAGGAACTCCGAGTCTTTTAGACAGTGAACAATTAAAAAAATTTTTCAGTATTGTTAGAAAGAATTTTTTAATTCAAAAAGAATGTGAAATTACTTTTGAAGTCAATCCTGACTCTATTGATTTTAAGAAAGCAGAGTTGTTAAGATCGCTTGGGGTTAACCGAATCAGTGTTGGCGCTCAAACGTTTAGCAATAAATATTTAAATTTTTTAGGGCGAACGCATTGTTCAAAAGATATAAGAAATGCCGTCTTTATTTTACGTAAAGCTGGATTCTTAAATATCAATCTTGATTTTATGTATGGTTTTCCAGGGCAGACTGCTAAGGAGCTTACGCGGGATCTTAAAGAAATAACGGATATGAAAAGTGAGCATCTTTCGCTTTATACGTTAACGATCGATCCGCATAGTAAATTTTATAAGACAAAAATGTTGCTTCCAAGAAACGATACAATGGCAAAATTTTATGTCTTGGTTGTAGAATTTCTTGAAAAAAAAGGATTTCGACAATATGAAATTAGCAATTTTGCATTGAACAAAAAACAATCAAAACATAATTGCGTTTATTGGAGAGGGGGAAATTACGTCGGATTCGGCATTGGAGCACATTCGCATTTAGATGGAAAACGTTATTGGAATATCTCGAAGCTCTATGACTATATTGTGCGAATGCAGGAAAATAAGTCGCCCATAGAAGAAAAAGAAAAATTAGGTGTCCAGAGTCGGCTTATGGAAAGTTTGCTTTTTGGATTGCGCATGAATGAGGGTGTTAAAATAGGTGTGCTTGAAAAGGAGTTTGGGAGGAAAATATCTTTTCAGAAAAAAGAAATGATTAAAGATTTTATAGATGATGGATTTTTTGAGCTCAAAAGAGGTGTTCTTCAAGTTACAATGAAGGGGCGACTTGTTTTAGATGAGCTTTCGGCCCGATTAATCTAGCCATTCCCTTTTTTCATAAATTAGGATTTTTGATTCTTAAGATGCGCCATGTTAGCAATGCGATCCGTTTGTTTAAAAAGCTTAAACAGAGTATCTTCAATGTGTTGCCTATATTTTGGCTTTAGTTCAAGTTTGGTGAAAATTCTTTTTGATTCTTTGATAAGAGTTGCAACTTTTTTCAGGCTATAGTCAAGGCTACCGGACTCAATAAATATTTTTTTAATTGTTGTCAAATCTGAATATGTTTTTTTGGGTTTTTCAAAACATTTTACAAAAGCTTTCTTTTTTTGTCCAGAGAGTGTTCGGTATGCATGGCAAACAAGAATAGTTTTTTTAAATTCAGCGATATCGCTAAGAATTGATTTTCCAATATTTTTTTCTGACGCAAAAATTCCTAAGATGTCATCTTGTATTTGAAAGGCTTGTCCCATGAGGAGTCCTAGGCGTGAAAGTTTTTTGATGTCTTTTTTTGGAGCGCCAGCTAGAAGTGCGCCAATAACGAGAGGGCCTTCAAATGTGTAACGAGCCGTTTTTAAACTGTAATTCAAAAAAACATCTTTTTCTTTAATGCGATTAATTTTTTCAAAACCGTGGACAATGTCAATAAATTCTCCGATGGCGGTGTGGGCGGCTGTCTGAATAAAATATTTTAAAGCTTGTTCTTTTCTTTGAGAATCTTCGTTGATAGATAAAAAAGCATTAATTGCTAGGGAATAAACAATATCGCCTGCAACAATGGCTAAATCTGTTCCAAGTTTTTTTTTGTTATTTGTTTTAATTGTCTTAGCGAGAATTTTATGAATGGCTGGTTTTCCGCGTCTTAAATCAGAACAGTCGATAATGTCGTCATGAATAAGCATAAAATTATGCAAAAGCTCGAGACATGTTGAAGCGGTATAGAGGTTTTTGGATGATCCGCTTTTTTTAGTGTAACCGTTATAGCTCAAGATCATTAAAAGCGGTCGGATGCGTTTTCCTTTGCGAGAGCAGAAATTCTTGATGCTCTCAAAAAGAATAGGGTGGACTAGATGGAATTTGTATTCTTTCCTAATTTTTATTAAAAAGTTTTGAAGATTTTGATCGATGTGTTTTTTGTATGTTTTAATCATATATACTCTAGATTGTTTTGAAAAATATCGTAGCATAGGAAGGTTTCGGATTCAACTTTAATTGTTAGGTGCTAAAGAAGTTTTAAATGCTGTAGTCATTATTTGACTGAATGGATACAACGCGATACAATATGGAAAAGTCGATTGTTGAAAAGTAAAAAGGAGATTTTATGAAAAAGTTTTTAATTTTTAATTTGAGTATATTTATTTTATGTTGTTTGGTCAGTATTGCGTCAGCAGAAACAATTTATCTCAAGAATGGACGTTCGGTTACAGGCACTATTGTTGAGAAGACAGATCGACAGATTAAGGTTGAAATTGATGGTTTCCCCTTAACTTATTATTTAGATGAAGTTGATCGCATCGGAGATGGAGCATCTTTGTCGGGAAGCACGGAAACAGTATCAAAAAAGACCAGAAATTTCTCAGGGGACAATAGTAGCTTAGCGTTGCGCTACATGGAAGTTTCGGGAGTCAAAGAAAGCATGCGTAAAACTTTTGATAATGTGATTTCTCAAGCTCCTGAGCAAGATAGAGCAAAGTTGTCTCGTGCGTTTAATGTTGAAGAGATTGTTCTTGAGCTTGTGCCGGTTTATGATCGATATTTTACAGATGAGGAACTTCAGGACTTGATTGATTTTTATCAGAGTCCAACTGGTCAGAAGGTTTTAGAAGTTAATCCTATGCTTTTGAAAGATAGTATGGAGATAAGTTATAGATATTTTGAAGGAAAGCTTTAATAAGAAGATTTTGCTAAAAGCAAAACTTATTGTTGTGTAAGTATTTGTAAAAAATCTTTATTTCTATTTTCTTAAAATATTCGATTTTTAGCCCATTTTTTGTAAAAAATGGGCTATTTTCTTAAGAATTATCATTATCCATATCTATATATATTTCAATAGGTTATATCTAATTATATAATAAATATATATATTTTTAAGTGTTTTCGTTTGACCTTAAATACCTTTTTTGATATATTGTGTGAGTTCAAAACCCAGGAATTTGTCCCGAGAAATTGGGGCAAATTCGTTTTTGGTGACATAATTTTTAGAAAAATTAGTAAAAAAGGAGAGGAAACAATATGATAGAACGTTATACCTTATCAAAAATAGGAAATGTTTGGTCTGAAAAACGTAAGCTAGATATTATGCTCAAGATTGAGATTTTAGCTTGCGAAGCCATGGCTAAGCTGAAGCTTATTCCTAAGAAGTCTATGGAAAACATTAAGAAGAAGGCCAAGTATGACATTGATGAAGTTAAGAAGATTGAAGAGAAGACGAAACATGATGTTGTGGCCTTTATTGTCAATGTTGGTCAAGCGATTGGGCCGGATGCACGATATCTTCATATGGGCTTGACATCTTCCGATCTTTTAGACACATCTCTTTCTGTGCAGTGTGTTGAAGCTTGTGATATTTTGTTATCGGATGTTGATAAAACGTTAAAAGCATTAAAAAAGCAAGCTAAGAAATATAAAGATACTCTTTGTGTCGCGCGTTCTCACGGTGTTCATGCTGAGCCAACAACTTTTGGGTTAAAGCTAGCTGTTTGGTATGATGAAATGGTGCGCAACCAAGAGCGTTTGGAACAAGCTAGAGAAAGTCTGCGTATTGGAAAACTTTCAGGTGCTGTTGGAACATATGCAAATGTAGATCCATCAGTCGAGGAATATGTTTGTCAAAAGTTAGGTTTAAAGGCTGCAAATGTAGCGACGCAGATTATCCAAAGAGACATTCATTGTCAATTTCTAAACACAGTAGCCATTACAGGCTCTTCTTTAGATAAATTTGCAACTGAAATTCGTCATTTGCAAAAAACAGAAATTTTAGAAGTTGAAGAACCTTTCTTTAAAGGTCAAATCGGATCTTCTGCGATGCCACACAAAAGAAATCCTATTACTTGTGAAAGAATTTCTGGTCTTGCTCGTCTTTTGAGATCAAATGCTTTAGCTGGCTTTGAGAATATTAATCTTTGGCACGAGAGAGACATTAGTCATTCTTCTGTCGAGCGCGTTATTTTGCCGGATAGCACTATTGCGCTTCATTATATGTTTAGTAAGTTTATTCCTGTCTTAGAAGGACTTTTGGTTTATCCAAAGAATATGATTCAGAATTTGACTAAGACTCGAGGACTTATTTATTCACAGAGAATTCTTTTAGAACTTATGAAAAAAGGATTAACTCGAGACGATGCTTATGCCATTATTCAAAGATGCGCTATGCAAGTATGGCAAGAGACTTCAGACTTTAAAGATGTTCTTAAGAGAGATCGAAAACTTCGGAAGTACATGGGGCCAGGGGCGATCGATGCTTGTTTTGATGCAAAATATTATATTCGTTATCGCGATAAGATTTTCAAAAGAGTTGGACTTTAATTAAGATATAATATTTCTAAAAAATAGGAGGTTTTATGGAAAAGAAAAATCAAATTTATGAAGGTAAGGCAAAAATTCTTTTTGAAACAGATTCTTCAGATCACTTGATTCAGTATTTTAAGGATGATGCAACAGCGTTTAATGCTCAGAAAAAAGGAACAATTAATCAAAAAGGCGTTTTCAATAATAAAATTTCAACTCGTATTTTTGAATATCTTCAAGCAGAAGGCATCCCGACTCATTATGAGAAAACGCTTAGCGATCGAGAGATGCTTGTTAAAAAAGTTGAAATTGTTCCAATTGAAGTTATTATTCGCAATGTGGCAGCTGGTTCTTTGTGTCGATTGCTTAATCTTGAAGAGGGTATGAAGCTTAAAGTTCCGATTCTAGATTTTTGTTACAAAAAAGATTCGCTTAATGATCCGTTGATAAGTGAATATCATATTCGTGCATTAGGATGGGCTACGGATGAAGAAGTTGAAGAGATAAAGAAATATGTTTTTAAAATTAATGATTTAATGAAAAAATTCTTTTTAGATATCAATCTTGATTTAATTGATTTTAAGGTTGAGTTTGGTCGCTTTAAAGGAAAAATTATTTTAGCAGATGAGATTTCTCCTGATACTTGCCGGTTGTGGGAAGTTGGAACAGGTAAAAAAATGGATAAAGATCGTTTCCGAAAAGATCTTGGAAACGTTGAAGAAGCTTATCAGGAAGTATTAAATAGAGTCGTTAAATAAACTTTTTTGTTTCTTAATAAGTATTTTAAAATAACAAATCCTCATTTATGATCTGGCGTGTTGAAATAAAAGACAAGGAAAGTGTTTTTGATGCTGTAGGCCAAGCCGTAGCTTGTGACATACAGGACCTAGGCATTGAGTCTATCGACAAAGTTCTTGTTGAACAGGTTTTCTTAATCGATGGCCAGATCACATCAAAGGAAATTCATAAGATTTGTCGAGAGTTGCTTGTTGATTCTGTTGTACAAGATTATGCATGTCTTCAAAAAGCAGTATCTTCTCCTAAGAAAAAAGGCTTTAATCTCGTCGAGATTGCGTATAATCCTGGCGTCATGGATCCAGTTGAAGAATCTACTCTAAAAGGGATCAAGGATTTAGGTATTGTGAACGTATCTTCTGTGCGCACCGCCAAGAAATATCTTTTATTTGGAAATCCTACCCGAAAAGAATTAGATATCATTGTCAATCGAGTTTTATCTAACAAGCTTATTCAGCATGTTGTTGATCACTCTTCTCGAATATCCAAGATTTCTAAAGAAACAAAAGGTCAAAAGAATGTCAAGGTTGTTGTTCTTGATATTTTAAATTTAAACGACAAGGGGCTTTTGAAGTTAAGCCAAGAAGGTCAGCTTTTTTTGAATTTGAATGAAATGAAAACGATTCAAAAGCACTTTCGAAAATTGAAACGAAATCCCACGGATTGCGAAGTAGAAACCATTGCTCAAACATGGAGTGAACATTGTCATCACAAGACATTCCGAGGAGACGTTGAGTACACTTGCGTTGAGAATGGAAAAAAGAAGACATCTGTGATTCGCAATCTTTTAAAATCAACGATTGTTAAGGCTACCTATGAAATCAATGCGCCTTGGTGCGTATCTGTTTTTCATGATAATTCTGGTGTTATTAAATTTGATAAAGATTCTCATATTTGCTTTAAAGTTGAGACGCATAATCATCCGTCAGCATTAGAGCCTTTCGGTGGAGCGAACACAGGAATCGGTGGGGTTATTCGTGATTCGCTGGGAACGGGTTTAGGCGCTAAGCCGATTTGCAATACGGATATTTTCTGTTTTGCACCGCCTCATATGTCGTTTAAAGATTTGCCTGAAGGATCTTTGCATCCTAAACGAGTCATGAAGGGTGTTGTTAACGGGGTTCGTGATTACGGAAACAAGATGGGTATTCCGACGGTTAATGGAGCTATTATTTTTGATGAACGTTTTGTGGGCAATCCACTTGTTTATTGTGGAACAATTGGAATTATGCCAAAAGATAAAGTAAAGAAACAAGCTTATAAGGGAGATTTAATTGTTAGCCTTGGAGGGCGCACCGGGCGAGACGGTATCCATGGCGCAACTTTTTCTTCTGGGGAGTTGACCGAAGAGTCTGAAACTGTTTCTTCAGGTGCAGTGCAGATTGGAGATCCGATTCAGGAAAAAAAGACATTGGATGTCCTTCTGCAAGCGCGAGATCAGAACTTATATACGGCGATAACGGATTGTGGAGCCGGAGGATTTTCTTCAGCGGTAGGTGAGATGGCTGAAAAACTTGGATGTCGTGTAGAGCTAGATAAGGCTCCGACAAAATATGATGGTTTAACATATGAAGAAGTTTGGATTTCTGAATCACAAGAGCGCATGGTTATTTCTGTTCCAAAAAAGAATATTAAAAAGCTTCTAGATTTATGCGCATCAGAAAGTGTTGAGGCGACTGCTATCGGAGAATTTACATCGACAAAAAGATTAGAGATTTTTTATCAAGGGGCGCAAGTCTGTGATTTGGATATGAAATTTTTATACGACGGTATTCCTAAAATTATTAAGAAGGCTGTTTGGCATTCATCAAAGGGTAAGGATTTTAAAAGAACTTCTCCTAAGAATTTGACAAAGAATTTAGAAAAAGTGTTATCTCATTACAATGTGTGTTCTAAGGAAAATGTGGTACGTCGCTATGATCATGAGGTGCAAGGTGGAAGCGTGGTTAAGCCTTTTGTTGGGATAAATTGTGACGGACCTTCTGATGCAAGCGTTGTTCAGCCAAAATTTGATTCAAAAAAAGGTATTGCGATTTCTAATGGTATTAATGTACGCTTTGGTATGCTTGATCCATATTGGATGGCCGCTTCTTGTATCGACGAGGCGATTCGCCAGATCATTGTTGTTGGTGGAAGACTTGATAACATTGCGATTTTAGATAATTTTTGCTGGGGTAATCCGGATAAGCCGGATCGCTTAGGTTCTCTTGTGCGAGCTGCACAAGGATGTCGAGATATTGCTATTAGCTATAGAACGCCATTTATTTCTGGTAAAGATAGTTTTTATAATGAATATGCGCAAAAAGGAAAAACAATATCTATTCCTGGAACAATTTTGATTTCCGCGATGGGACTTGTTGATGATATTCAAAAAGCAGTGACCATGGATTTTAAAGAAGATGGTAATCTGATTTATGTCGTCGGAGATACTTTTGATGAAATGGGTGGCTCTATTTATCTTGATACGTTAGGAAGCTTAGGAGCGAACCCCCCTAAAGTAAATACTAAAATAGCTTTAAAGAGTTTTAAGGCGATAGAAAAGGCAATTTTTAAGAAATTAATTCGATCTGCACATGATTGCTCTGAAGGTGGCCTTGCTGTTGCGATTGCTGAAATGGCTTTTAGCGGTGAGCTTGGAGCAACTATTTCATTGAAAAAAGTTCCGTATAAGGATAAGAAAAAGCAAAATGATGTCGTTTTATTTTCTGAATCGAATTCAAGAATTATTGTTGAAGTTGAGTCTAAAAATCAAGTTAAGTTTGAGTCGCTTTTAAAAGGTGTTTCTTTCGGCTGCGTTGGTTGCGTTAAACAAGAAAAAGAAGTAACTGTTTATGGGTTGGATGAAAAGATTTGTATTAAATCTAATATTGGTGCATTAAAACAAGCATGGCAAAAAACTTTAAGGTGGTGAGATATGAGAAATAGGCGAAAAGTAAACGATGATATTATCAGCATGGAAGATCCGTGGCGCGTTTTTCGTATTATGTCTGAGTTTGTCGATGGATTTGATGTTCTTTCAAAAGTAGGAAGAGCTGTTACAATTTTTGGTTCTGCACGTCTTGCTGAGAATCATGAGATGTATAAGATGGCAGAAAAGACAGCGTATCTTGTAGGAAAAGCGGGATACACCGTTATCACTGGAGGCGGGCCAGGTATTATGGAGGCTGCTAATAAAGGCGCTAAAGAAGCGAAGGCAGAGTCTGTTGGGCTTAATATTGAGCTTCCTTTTGAGCAGGTCCCAAATCGATTTATTACACTTTTAATTAATTTTCATTATTTCTTTTGTCGAAAATTTATGTTTTTAAAATATGCAAAAGCATTTGTTATTTTTCCAGGTGGCTTTGGAACATTTGATGAATTTTTTGAAAGCATCACTTTAATTCAAACAAATCGTATGCCGAGTTTTCCTGTTATTCTTGTTGGGTCAAAGTTTTGGTCAGGTATGATAGAGTGGCTTAAAAAAACAGTTTTAAAAGAAGGATGTATTAGTGAAGAAGATTTTGATATTTTTAAAATTGTTGATACGCCACAAGAAGTTGTTAAAGAGATAAAGAAGTTTTACGGTAAAGATAAGAAAAATGGCAAAAAACGTTAAGGTCTTAGTTTTAAGGACAGCTGGAACAAATTGTGACAAGGAAACAGTTTTTGCGTTTAAAGATAGTGGCGCTGATGTTGACTTAGTTCATATCAATAAGCTTTTTGAATGCAAAAAGAAGCTGTCGGATTATCATATTTTAGCTCTTCCAGGTGGATTTTCGTATGGTGACGATATCGCTGCTGGGCGTATTTTTGCTAATGAATTACGTGTTAAGCTTGGTAAAGATTTAAAAAAGTTTATTAAAGATGGAAAATTGATCATTGGCATCTGTAATGGGTTTCAGATTTTAGTTAAGGCTGGTATTTTGCCAGGCAATCTTTTAAACAAAGAGAAAGAGTTTGTGCAAACCACAACGCTGATGACGAATGATTCAGCAAAATTTGAAGATCGATGGACACATCTGCAGACAACAGGTAATTGCGTATGGACAAAAGATATCGATGGGAAAGTTGTTTATTTTCCGGTTGCGCATGGCGAAGGAAAATTTATGTGCAAAACGAAAGGGATTTTAAAGAAAATTCAGAATAATCGTCAGGTTGTGTTTCGCTATTGCACGAAAGATGGCAAAGAACCTTTTTATCCAGATAATCCAAATGGATCAGTTGATGATATTGCAGGAATTACAGATGTGACAGGGCGCATTTTAGGTCTGATGCCTCATCCAGAAAGACATTTCTTTTTTACGCAACATCCGTTTTGGACAAGATTTAAAACAAAAGCGCGCTATGGAGATGGTGCTAAGATCTTTCAAAATGGCGTTCAATACGTCAAAGAAAACTTATTATAAAGGTGATTAAGCATGAAAAAGATTACTTATAAAACGAGCGGTGTTGATGTTAAGAAAGCTAATATTTTTGTTGATTCCATTTCCGGTATGACGAAATCAACGATGAGCACTTCGGTTATTAAGAGAAAAGGAAGCTTCGGAAGTCTTTTTTCTTTTGATTCGAAGAAATATAAGAAGCCTGTTTTAGTTTCATCAACAGACGGCGTTGGGACAAAGTTGATGGTTGGCAACCTTGCGAATAAACACGATACGCTAGGGATTGATTTGGTTGCGATGAATGTTAACGATATTTTATGCACAGGGGCAAAGCCGTTATTTTTCTTAGATTATATTGCATGCGGAAAATTGGATCCGAATGTATTAAAAAAAGTTGTTAAAGGTGTTGCTGAAGGCTGCAAACAATCTGGGTGTAGCCTTGTCGGTGGAGAAACAGCCGAGATGCCAGGAATTTATAAGCAAGAGGATTATGATTTAGCTGGATTTGCTGTCGGTGTTGTAGAAAAATCAAAGATTATCGACGGGTCTAAAATTAAAGAGGGTGATATTGTTATCGGTATTGCATCGAATGGACTTCATTCCAATGGATTTTCTCTTGTGCGAAAAGTGTTTTCCTCTTTTGAGCAAAAAAGTTTAAGCCAGGAGCTTTTGCGACCGACTAAAATTTATGTTAAACCAATTTTAAAGCTGGTTGAAAAATATCGTATCAATGGCATTGCTCATATTACGGGCGGTGCATTTTACGAGAAATTAACGAAGCTTTTACCTAAAGGTAAATGTTTTGAGATTCAAAAAGGAAGCTGGCCGATTCAGAAAATTTTTAAAATTATTCAAAAGAGAGCCAAGATTTCTGACAAGGAAATGTTTACAACGTTTAACATGGGCGTTGGCCTTGTTCTTGTTGTTTCCAAAAAAGATGTTGTTTCGATTATGAAAGATTTAAAAAAGAGCAGATTGCAGTGCTGGCAAATAGGGCGGGTCATTAAGCATAATCAAAAGAGGATTGTTTTATGAACGTTTTAGTGATTGGTTCTGGCGGTAGAGAGCACGCGCTCGTATGGAAATTAAAACAAAGTCCAAAGATAAAAAATATTTTTTGTGCTCCAGGCAATGGAGGCATCGAGAAAGATGCAAAATGTGTTGATATCAAAGCTGATGATATTAAAGGATTGCGTGATTTTGCTGAGAAGAACAGCATTGATTTAACTGTGGTTGGCCCTGAGATTCCTTTGGTTGCGGGCATTGTTGATTGCTTTGAAGAAAAAGGGTTGAAGGTTTTTGGTCCGAGTCAGAAAGCGGCTCAGCTCGAGGGAAGCAAAGTGTTTTCTAAAGAGTTTATGAAAAAATATGATATCCCAACAGCTAATTTTCAGAGTTTTAGCGACATGGAAGAAGCCAAGATATTTCTAGAAAATAAAGTTTTTCCTGTTGTGGTGAAAGCTGATGGATTGGCTGCTGGCAAGGGCGTTATTATTTGTCAAAATAAAGAGGAAGCCGAGCAAGCTTTAGATGACATCATGCTTGCAAGAGTTTTTAAAGACGCAGGAAATAGAGTTATTATTGAAGATTGTTTAGTTGGAGAAGAAGCCTCTATTTTAGCGATTAGTGATGGAAATCAGTTTGTTGTATTAGATTCTTCTCAAGATCATAAACGTATTTTTGATGATGATATGGGGCCAAACACAGGAGGCATGGGTGCTTATTCGCCGGCTCCAGTGATTACAAAAGAAAAAATGGTAGATATTGCTCTTAATGTTATTGGACCCACAATACAAGGAATGAAAGAAGAGGGAGCTATTTTTAAGGGTGTTTTGTATGCTGGATTAATGATGACGTCAGACGGCCCTATGGTTTTAGAGTTTAATGTGCGCTTTGGTGATCCTGAAACACAAGCTGTTTTGCCGCGTTTAAAGACAGATCTTTTGGATGTCTTTTTGTCTGCTTGCGATGGAATGCTTCATGAAACAAGGCTTGAATGGGACAAGGGCGCTTGCGTATGTGTTGTTATGAGTTCTCGAGGATATCCTGGCGTTTATGAAAAAGGAAAAGTTGTTGAGGGTTTGTCGGATGCGGATGATTGTGCAGATACGGTTATTTTTCATGCTGGAACGAAAAAACAAAATGGACAAATTGTTACATGTGGAGGACGCGTTTTAGGCGTCACAAGCATTGGAAATGATATTGAGCAGGCTATTGCTAAGGCGTATAATGCTGTTGAAAAGATTCAATTCGAGGGATGTTTTTTTAGGCGAGATATTGGCGCTAAGGCTTTGAAATACAAAGAAGAGCTATCTGAAAAAAGAATCTAATGCAAAGGGGTTAAAGATGAAAAATCCAAAAGTTATTATCGTTATGGGGAGTCAATCTGATTGGCCGACTCTAACAGAGACAGCAAAAATTTTAAAAGATTTTAAAATATCTTTCGAAGCAAAAGTTTTGTCAGCTCATAGGACTCCGGGAGAAACTTCTAAGTATGCTGAGGGTCTTGAAAAAAGAGGCGTTAAAGTTGCTATCGCTGCAGCCGGTGGTGCTGCTGCCCTTGCTGGCGTTATGGCTGCACACACATCGATTCCTGTGATTGGCATTCCAATTGAAGCAACTTCTTTAAATGGCATGGATGCGTTGCTTTCAACCGTGCAGATGCCTCCAGGCGTTCCTGTAGCAACGGTTGCTATTGGTAAAATGGGTGCAAAGAATGCTGCATATCTTGCAATGAAAATTTTGGCGCTAAGCGATAAAGTTCTTAATGCAAAACTTAAGAAATTTAAGAAAATGCAAGCGGATAAAATTAAGAAAATAAAAATTATACCGTGAAAACAAAAAGAATTGAGATCAATCCTAAGCAGCTTGATTTAGAAAAAGTTTCGCAAGCAAGCGCTGTGATTCAATCCGGTGGATTGGTTATTTTCCCGACGGAAACAGTGTATGGTGTTGGTGCTAATTATTTTGATGAAAAAGCAATGCAGGCATTGCGCGAGGTTAAGCAAAGAGCAGACGATAAGCCATTTTCGGCGCTTATTCCAACAAAAGAAGTTTTCGATGATTTAACAATGCCGATGGATGTTTCGGTGTATAAAATTATTGATGCTTTTTGGCCAGGACCACTAACAGTTATTGTTCCGTCGCGCGAAGGACAGACCATTGGTCTTCGGATGACAAGTCATCCTGTTGCATCTGAATTTGTTTGGCAGTCGCGTTGTGTTTTAGCGGCCCCTTCAGCAAATGTGGAAGGTGATAATCCGCCAATCAATTGCGATCAAGCTCTTGAAAAATTAAATGATCTTGTTGAGGTAGCGATTGATTCCGGGCCTTCTGAAATTGGGCAGGCATCGACTATTTTGGATTTAACAGATGGACGAAAGATTGTGCGTCAGGGTCCCATTAGTGAACAAGATATTGAGACGGAAGCTAATAAAAAGTATATTCTTTTTGTTTGTACCGGGAATAGTTGTCGGTCTGTTATGGCAGAATATTTTTTAAGAGAAATGTTAGCTGGAAGAAAAGATGTGGAGGTTTCTTCTGCGGGAACAAGTGCTTTTTTAAGTGGAGGTCCAACGCAGCAAACGGTTCAAACGCTTGGAAAAGAAGGTATTAATGTCGAAAATCATCGTGCGCGATGTCTAAATAAAATTATGACTAAGAAAGCGGATATAATTTTGGCGATGACATCGATGCATCGATATCAAATTGTTAGTTTTGATGCAGAGGCCGCAAATCGTACGTATTTATTAAGAGAATTTGCGAAAACTGCCGCAGGGGAGTATGATCTAGGAGTTCCCGATCCTATCGGGCAAGGCGAACAAACATATAGTGAGTGTGCAAGAATTATTAAAGAGTCTGTAGAAAAGATCGTGGAGTTAATATAAATCCCGTTAGACCTAATTGGTTTTACACGTATGTTCTGAAATGCGAGAAGACCAGCACTTTTTATACGGGTGCAACGGAAGATTTAGAAAGCAGAATTAAGCAACACTAAAAGGGAAAAGTGTTTTATATAGAAAGCAGGCTTCCTGTAAAATTAGTTTATTTTGAAGGATGTTTAAATAAAGAAGATGCCTACAATAGAGAACGTTATTTAAAAACAGGAATGGGTAAAAGATATTTTAAGAATCGAATTAAAAGAGGTCTAACGGGATGAAAATTTATATTGGAGCCGACCACAGAGGCGTTGCATTAAAGAGCCAAATTGTTGATTTTTTAGGAAAAAAAGAAATTGATATTATTGATGTGGGCATACATGATTCTAAAAAGTCTTGTGATTATCCAAAAATTTCTTTTCGTGTTGCTCAAAGTGTTGCTCGAGATAAGACGGCACGAGGGATTCTTGTTTGTATGACGGGCATCGGGCATTCCATGGCAGCAAACCGAGTGATGGGTGCGCGTGCTGCGCTATGCTATAACGTCAAGGCTGCAAAACTTTCGAGAGAACATAATAATGCAAATATTTTAGTGTTAGGATCAAAGTTTGTTACACGCAAAGAGATTTTTAAGATCTTAAATGTTTGGCTTAAAACACCATTTGAAGGTGGACGCCATTTGAGACGCGTTAATCAGATTGATCAAATAAGTAAAAAGAGTTGTTGTAAATAGGAGAAATATGATGGATGACTTAAAAAAGCAAGATAAGCAAGTTTTTGATGCAATTCAAAAAGAATTTGAGCGTCAAAATAATAATATAGAGTTGATCGCTTCTGAGAACTTTGTTTCAAAAGCTATTTTAGAAACACAAGGAAGCGTTATGACCAATAAGTATGCTGAGGGGTATCCGAATGCTCGTTGGTATCATGGCTGTGAAAATGTTGATGTTGTCGAGCAGTTTGCCATAGATCGCGCTAAAGAACTTTTTGGAGCAGAGCATGTGAACGTGCAGCCGCATTCTGGTTCACAGGCAAATATGGCTGTTTATTTAGCGGCACTTAAAGCCGGAGACACGCTTATGGCGCTTGACTTGGCATGCGGTGGACATTTGACGCATGGACATAAGATTAATTTTTCAGGACGGACATATAAGATTGTTAGTTATGGTGTTGATAAAGAAACAGAGATGATTGATTATGATGAAATTTTAAAATTGGCCAGAGAAACAAAACCAAAAATGATTGTCGCGGGTGCCTCAGCGTATTCTCGAAGTATTGATTTTAAAAAGTTTCGTGAAATTTGTGATGAGGTTGGAGCTTTTTTAATGGTTGATATGGCGCATATCGCAGGGCTTGTGGCTGCAGGGCTTCATCAAAATCCTGTGCCTTATGCGGAGTTTGTTACAACCACAACACATAAAACTTTACGTGGACCACGAGGCGGAATGATTTTATGCCGCAAAGAATTTGCTAGAAAAATTGATTCTGCCATCTTTCCAGGTGTTCAGGGTGGACCTTTGATGCATGTGATTGCTGCAAAAGCAGTTTGTTTTAAAGAAGCTTTAGAAGATAGTTTTAAAGATTATCAAAAGCAGCTTAAAAATAATGCTTTTGTGCTGGCTAATGCTTTGGCAGAAAAAGGTTATCGTATTGTTGCTGGAGGAACAGATAATCATTTGTTTATGCTTGATCTTCGCACTAAGAATATCACCGGACGCGATGCGGCAGATGTTTTAGACAAAGCATGCATTACGGTTAATAAGAATTTGATTCCATATGATTCTGAACCACCTATGGTCACAAGTGGCATTCGTATTGGCACACCTGCTGTTACAACACGTGGCATGAAAGAAGATCAAATGAAACAAGTTGCAACATTTATTGACGATGCGATCACGCATAAGGATGATGATGTTGCGCTTAAGAAAATTAAAGCAAATGTGCAGAAGTTAACGGCACAATTTCCGTTGTATAAATAAGCTTGGAGTTTATTTGTGAAATGCCCAAAATGTCATTATAAAGAAACAAAGGTTGTTGATTCTCGTCTTAATAACGACGGAACTTCGATTCGTCGTCGACGAGAATGTTTGAAGTGTGAAGATCGCTTTACGACGTACGAATATGTTGAGCAAGTGCCTTTGATGGTTGTTAAGTCTGATAGTCGTCGGCAAGCTTTTAATCGAGCAAAAATTTTATCTGGTATTGTAAAGGCTTGTGAGAAACGACCGATTAGTATGGATAAAATGGAAGAAGTGACATCGGAAATTGAAAGGGCTGTTCAGAAAAAGAATGATCGAGAAGTTAATTCTAAAGATATTGGTGAACTGATTATGGAAAAGCTCGCGCTTTTAGATGATGTTGCCTATGTTCGATTCGCATCTGTTTATAGACAGTTTCGAGATGTTAATCAATTTGTGAACGAGCTTAGCCATTTGTTGCAAAAAGAAAAGAAATAATTTATGAGTTTAGTTGAAGTTGATCTGAATAAGATTATTATTGATGAAAAACGTCGCGACCAAGTCATTGTCTTGAAAGAGCGAGGGGGAGAGCGTCATTTTCCTATCATGATTGGTCTTGTTGAGGCTTCGAGCATAAAGATGAAGTTGTCCAATCTAGAAATGCCAAGACCGATGACGCACGATTTAATTATTTCTATTTTTGAAGATCTTCAAGCAACGCCTAAAAAACTTATTATTGATAAGATTGTTGACCATACGTTTTATGCAAAGTTGATTGTTGAGACGGCTGACGGCACAGTCAAAGAAATTGATTCACGACCTTCAGATGGAGTCGCGTTGGCTGTTCGTGCTCAAATACCGATTTTTGTTGAAGAAGAAGTTTTATTGGCCACTTCTTTTAAAATGGAATAATGACGACCAATATTGAAACCTTTGTTTTTCTGGAAAAGCGGCCACATATTGACTTCTTTAGTTTTTAATGAAACAAAGGTCAATAAAAAAGCACAGAAATCCTAAAATTTTAAACGTTTTTAAAATAGTAATGTTGATTTCATACCATGTGCGAACAAACACTACCTTATATTTCCCCATTTATTAAAATTTTAAATACTGTTATAAAAAAGAATCACGCTCAGGCTTTTTTAGTTGGAGGAGCTTTGCGAGATCTTTATCTTGGTCGGGAGGTCATCGATTTTGATTTTGCGACGAGTAAAAATGCGATTAAGATTGCGAAAAGTTTTGCTAAAGAGATAAAAGGGGCTTTTGTTCTTTTAGACCAAGAGCATAATTGCGCACGCGTGGCTCGCAAACAAAAAGGAAAGCTTTTAACGTTTGATTTCGCTGATTTTCGATCTAAGGATTTAAAAGGTGATCTTTCTCATCGGGATTTTACAATCAATACGATTTCAATTGATATTAAAGATCTTTGTGGTAAAAAAGATGTTTTTAATCAGGCTAAAGATTACAAGAAAGGTTTGAAGGATATTAAATCTAAGATGATTAAAATGGTTTCAAAGAAAGTTTTTGCTGAAGATCCGTTGCGCATGATGCGCGCGTTTAGCCTTCAGGCGACTTTAAATTTTAAGATGGAAGCAAAAACAAAAGCACAAATTAAAAAAGATTTGTCTCTTCTGAGCCAGGTTGCTCGTGAGCGCGTACGCGAAGAATTATTTAAAGTTTTGTCGTCTAAGAATGCTTATAAGAACCTTAAGGCTATGAATTCTCTTGGTCTTTTAGGGAAAGTTATTCCTCAGATAAGCGTAATGCAACATATTCCTCAAGGGGGATATCATCACCTATCGCTAATAAATCATAGTTTTGAATCTGTGCGTCAAGTTGAGAAATGTTTTTTGGAGTTTTCGAATGATGAGAAGATTCAAAAATATCTTAATGAAGAGCTAGCTTCAGGAAGAAAACGTTTTGCTTTAATAAAATTAGCAGCACTTTTGCATGATATTGGAAAACCAGAAACATGCAAAAAAGAACGCAATAAGACAACGTATCATGGCCACGAACATGTTGGCCGTTACATTGTGCGCAGTATTGCAAAAATGATAAAGATGTCTGTGCGCGAGAGAACATCTCTTGAGGCGATGGTCGGGCATCATTTGAGACCAGGATATTTATCAAATTTTAAGAATCCAACACCACGTGCGATTTTTCGTTTTTTTCGAGATACAGGGGATGAAGCCATAGGCGTATTGTTTTTGTCTTTAGCGGATCAGCGCTCAACAAGAGGACCGCTTACAACAGAAAAAGATCAAAAGCATCATGAAGAAATTATTCATGATCTTATTTTTAGGTATTTTACTGAGGAAAAAAAAGAAAAGAAAGTACGAATTTTGACGGGCAACGATTTAATTAAACAATTGAAGCTTAAGCCTTCGCCAATTTTCACAAAAATTTTAGCACGTATTGAAGAAAAATATGCCCTAGGTGAGATCAAGACAAAAAAACAAGCGCTTGATGTTGCTAAGAAAATGGTAAGATAAATAAGGAAACCCCACGTCGCTAAAAAGTGCTCCTGGGGTAAATTTATGCGGCTGACTTAACGCCGTGAAAAAAAGAATTAACGTAAGTCAGGCATTCATTTATGGAACGTATTGAAAATACAGACATTGATGTTGTTTTAAAGAATTCGAAAGATGTTAAGGCAGATTTTGTGGGTGTTTTTTTATCCCTAAAAGAAATAGGTAGTTCTTTGCCTATTGAGCAAAGAGAAATACCTGTTCGAGAATTTTGTCGTGATATTTTAAATCAAGCAATTTTGCAGAAATGCAGAACAGTTATGTTTGTGCCGATTTTATTAGATAACTTTCCTGTTTTAGGATTAACGCGAATTGTTACGCAAGAGATTCATCGATTTTTAAAACGTAATAAGACTTCAATTGAAAAGATTATTATTGCCTGTGAAGATAAAGAACTTTTTGAAGTTTTTAAAAAAGAAGTTTTCGGATATTTAAATCATTTGCTCAAAGATTTGGCAGGTGAGCCGTATTGCACGGTTGATGTTGTTATTGAGTTATCCGACGGAGTCGTTATTATTGAAAGAAGCAATCCTCCGTTTGGCTGGGCGCTTCCAGGAGGATTTGTTGATCCTGGCGAAAGTCTTGAGATCGCTGTTCAGCGTGAAGCCATGGAAGAAACGAATTTAAAGCTAGAAAATCTAAAACAATTTCATACGTATTCAGAGCCTAATCGTGATCCGCGATTTCATACTATTGATACTGTTTTTATTGCGAAAGGCGTCGGAGTGCCTAAATCTGGTGATGACGCCAAGAATTTAAAAGTTGTACCTTATGACGAGCTTTTAGGGGGTAGCTATGCTTTTGATCATAAAAAAATACTCGAAGAGTATTTAGGACATGGTTTGCGTAAGCGATAGCGTACGTAAACCATAAGTCCGTTTTTACCCTAGGAGTCCTCGGAAAATAAATTTATGGACGACCGTGTGGGTAAAAAAATAATTAAAAGTTATTTAAAGCAAAGACAATGAGTTTTTTAAATCTTTCTCCTGGAGATGAAACAGAAGATATATGATATACTAAGCAATCCACCAATGCGTGAAATTGACGGAATTAAAAACATACCTGCTTGGGATACTGTACATCCTGGCCAGCGTATGAGACAGGCAGAGGAGTTAGAGAGAAGTCTGTATAGTGAAGAATGTTTAAGAAAATATTTTCCTGACAGAAGAAGTGAACCAAGACATAAAGTGGAGGAGTGATGAGTAAAACTTATATTCGACAAGCATATGCATTATCTTTATGGGAAAGAATTGTTGAATGGATAAGGGAGGAGAGCATGAAATTTATCTTGTTTATTCCCTTTGCAATAATGTTGGCAGGAGTTATTGTCGTCATGCGTATTATGATATTATGGAACATGTTTAAAGGTAAGGAAACTTGGAAGATGGCGGACATGTTAATACCAGAAGATGATTATAATAGGAAGTTCAAAGGAACGTTAGGAGTTAAAGAATGACATACCGGGAGACAATAGAGAGTTGGATGCAGACGTTATCTACCAATCCTTACACAATCTTCATAGGTCAACAGGTTGGATCTGAAGACTTCTACAAGACGCTTGGCAGGGTACCGTTGGAACGGAGGATCGAGATGCCAGTGGCCGAAGAACTTCAGATGGGTATGTGCTTGGGGTTAGCGCTGACTGGGAAGATACCAGTGTGCATATTTCAACGCATGGACTTCCTATTAAGAGCAGCCGACCAGATAGTTAACCACCTAGATAAGTGGAAAGAACTCCATGGCAGGGATCCACATGTGATCATCCGAACTACCATCGGTAGCAATACGCCACTAAACGTTGGAATCCAGCATAGCTCTGAGTACGTGACAGCCTTCAAAAACTTGGTTAAGTTCAAAGTTCTAGAACTAAAGAACATAGAGGACATAGACAATGGTTACAAAGAAGCAATTGATACACATAAGCCCATTATGCTTATAGAAAGACAGGAGCTTTATGGCAAAACTGAATAGAATAGATAAAGAAGAAGAAGAATATACGCCAGAAAAGCTTATAGAGTTTGAGGATAATATAAAAGACCTCTTTGAGAAAGGAATTGTTAAAGGACCGATTCATTTGAGTGGAACTAACGAGAAAGCTTTGATAAAGATATTCAGGAGAGTAGATAAGAAGAATGATTGGGTGTTCTCTACTTGGAGGAATCATTATCACTGGTTGTTGTTTGGGTTAAGTTGGCAGGTATTAAAGCAATTCATATTAGCTGGAAAGTCTATGACTCCATCTAATTCACACAAGCATTTCCTAACTTCAGCCATTGTCGGAGGCATCTCTCCCATTGCCGTTGGGGTAGCGTTGGGGCTGCACCTGGCTGGGAAGCCTGGACATGTCTGGTGTTTTATTGGAGATGCTGGATATGAGTGTGGTATTACTAAAGAATCTATACGCTATGCACAAGGACATGATTTACCGATCACCTTCGTGGTCGAAGACAACGGTAAGTGCGTCAGAGCTGACACCCAGAAGGCGTGGGGAACTTCAGACTCCTCTAAAGTTGAGATATATAACTATAAACGCAAGTACCCTCATGCAGGGACTGGCGAGTATGTGATGTTTTAGGAGGAACTCTGATGAAGAATAAAAAGAATTGGAATGAAGTTTATGAACCAAAGGTTGCAAAGAAAGAGCACGCTTTTAGGAGAAAGTTATTCCTTAGATTGTTGTAATGCAACGCATTCCTCAAGGGGGACATCATCACCTATCGCTAATAAATTATAGTTTTGAATCTGTGCGTCAAGTTGAGAAATGTTTTTTGGAGTTTCCGAATGATGAGAAGATTCAAAAATATCTTAATGAAGAGAAGCGATTTTGTTGTAAAGATGTTCTTTAAGGTTTAAATTTTAGAAATATTTGTTAGATAAATGAATTTTATAGATTTTGTAAAAAAAAGACAAAGTTGTAGAAAATATAAAGACACGCCTGTGTCAAGAGAAGCTCTTGAACGTTGCCTCGAAGCGGCACGGCTTTCGCCATCAGCGTGCAATTCGCAGCCATGGCGATTTATTATAGTGGCAGAATCAGAACTGAAGAACAAGCTTGCTGAAACGGCTTTTTCTGGATTGTATTCTATGAATAGTTTTGCAAAGGCTGCACCTGTTTTAGTTGTGATTGTTACGGAGCGTTCAAAATATGCGGCACAACTTGCCGGAAGTTTTAAAGGTGTTCAGTATAGTCTGATTGATATTGGTATTGCCGGGGAGCATTTTTGTTTACAAGCGGCTGAAGAAGGGTTAGGCACATGTTGGCTGGGATGGTTTAATCAGCGTGGAGTTCAGAAAGTTTTGGGGCTTTCAAAAAAAGATCGGATTGATATTATCATTAGTGTTGGTTATCCACAAGATGATTCTTGTCGAGAAAAGGTAAGAAAATCTGCAAATGAGATTTCAGATTTTCGGTAAGAATTAAAATGATTAGCTTTGTTTTTTTATGCTTGACTGATATTTGTAAAACGAGGTATATTAATCCATCATTTAAAAATTGAAAGGAGGAGGCAATGGGTAATTTGTTAGGTCTAGTTATTTTAGTTTTAGATGTTTTAGCCATAGTCGACTGTATTAAAACAATTAAGGATACTGGCAAAAAAGTTCTTTGGATTGTTTTGATTATTATTCTTCCATTGGTCGGTCTAATTCTTTATTATCTTGTTGGGAAAAAGAAATAAGATTTGCGCGTTTTTAAAAGGGAGATATTCTTAAGAACGAGAAGAATGTCTCCCTTTAATTTTTAATAATATTCTTACCGAAAGTTAATCATGGTCATTATTTCAAAATTTATTCAATTCTTAAAGACAGATATTTGGCGCATTCGTGCTAAAAAATTACCAAAAACAAAATTCTTTTTAATTCAGCAATTACGTATTGTTTTAGTATCTTTGCGTGGTTTTGCTGAAGACAAATGTCAGCTGAGGGCCTCGGCTTTAACCTTTTATTCTTTATTGTCTGTTGTTCCTGTTGTGGCGATGGCATTTGGCATCGCAAAAGGATTTGGGTTTGAAGGCATGCTTGAAACGCAGCTTTATAATCGCATGCCTGGGCAAGAAGAAGTTATTGCGCAGATTATTAGTTTTGCAAACGCATTCTTGAACAATACTAAAGGTGGATTAATTGCCGGTATTGGTGTTGCTGTTTTGTTTTGGACAGTCATTAAGGTTTTAGGAAATATTGAAACTTCTTTTAATGATATTTGGGGTATCAAGAAATCAAGAGGATTTGGTCGTAAATTTAGCGACTACCTTTCTATTATGTTAATTTGTCCTATTTTGTTGATAATGTCTAGCAGCGCAACGGTTTTGGTCGCTAGTCAAATAACAGCGATTATAGAAAAAATTGAAATCTTGGGAGCCATTGCACCAGTTATATTGTTATCTTTAAAGCTGTTACCATTTTGTGTTATTTGGGTCATGTTTACGTTTATCTATATTTTTATGCCGAATACCAAAGTTAAATTTTCTTCAGCCTTATTAGGTGGCATTATTGCTGGAACAGTTTATCAGATTGTTCAATGGGCGTATATTAACTTTCAGATTGGTGCTAGTAAATACGGTGCGATTTATGGAAGCTTTGCTGCTTTGCCGCTTTTTTTGGTATGGCTTCAAATAAGTTGGTTGATTGTACTTTTTGGCGCAGAAGTGTCTTTTGCAAAGCAAAATGTTGAAACATATGAATTCGAACCAGATTGTCTTAAGGCGAGTCGATCTTTTAGGCGGTTTATGGCGTTAGCCATCACGCATTTGTGTATTAAACATCAATATAAGGGGGAGTCAGCACCAACGGCTGAAGAAATTTCACATACACTAGAAATGCCGATACGTTTAACAAATGAAATCTTATTTAATCTAACAGAATCTGGTGTTTTGGCTGAAATTAAAAAAGATGATGGATTTATTGCATATCAACCTGCGCGTAATATCGAACTTTATACAATTAAGAATGTTATTAAGATGATAGACGATAGAGGAGTTGACGATATCCCTGTCGTGCTAACAAAAGAGCTTACTAAAATTTCAGATTGTTTAAAACAATTAGAGCAAACGATTGAGATGTCTAAAGATAATTTAAATTTAAGAGATATTTAAAGGTTTAAAGAAATAGAGTGCATTTTATTTATTTAATTTACGCTAAGTGTTGACATTTATAAGTGTTATGGTAAAGTAAAAGAAATTCAAACTTTTTTAATAGGTATATTTTATGTTTTATATAAAAAGAAGTTCTTCTTTTCAAAAAGATTTAGTTCCAAAGCCTACCTCTCTTGCAATTCTTTCATTTTTTATTTTTATTTTTATTTTTATTGCATTCCCTAAGATAACGTTTTCTGCTAGTTCTGCCCGAGGTGTTATAGTAGAAAATGAAAAGGTGCAAGCTGAAATTAAACATCATGAAGTGACCTGCCCCTATTAGTTGTACCAATAGCCGTGAGAGAACAATGGTTGATTTAGCCATCTTGGCTGTATTGCTTCCGGTGCTGGCGGACGATAGCCAAGTGAGCTATGCGGCCTAATCGTGTTGTA
>Ga0208904_1000404_pt1 | contig 37006 bp, 32 predicted proteins | sample AntAceMetag02UKB_FD_184774 | JGI IMG/M metagenome (GOLD analysis project Ga0208904, IMG submission 184774) | Saline lake microbial communities from Ace Lake, Antarctica - Antarctic Ace Lake Metagenome 02UKB (SPAdes) (version 2) | ecosystem: Environmental > Aquatic > Non-marine Saline and...
TCGGAAATTTATTGTATATTCTTTGATTCTTTGCATCTTAATTGATGTTTTCATTTCATTTTTGGGATATTCGTTAATGATAAGTTTGAGTAGTTTTTTGAAGATTCAGAGTCAACTTGGAGAAATAGGGCTGTTGGTTTTTGTGTTTTTATTTTTTGGAGTTGTTATTTATTTTTTGAAAAATTATTTAAATGAGAGATATGTCAATAAATTAGAATGAAATTTGCAGGAGACAATCATAAGGGGGAGAGTTTTTTACATAAGCCTGAAGTTTGGTTTAGATCTAAATTGATTCCCTTGGTTCCAAAATGGATCGAAACAAACCATTTAACATTAATGACGATTATTTGGAGTATCTTGGTTATTGTTTTTGGTTTTTTAGCTCTTGGTGACATCCGTTGGTTGTGGGGAGTTTGTGCGCTAATTGTTGTACAATATATAACAGATATATTAGATGGTCAGATAGGAAAAGTTAGAAACACAGGCCTTGTCAAGTGGGGATACTATATGGATCATTTTTTGGACTATGTGTTTATCTGCGCAATGCTTTCAAGTCTCTTTATCGTTTTGCCTACCGAATCTAATTTGTATATGTTGGCCGTTTTGGTCTTGTTCGGATCTTTTATGGTTAGCTCCTTTTTGTCCTTCTCGGCTAAAAATGAATTCCAGATAACATATGCCAAGGTGGGACCAACTGAATTGAGGATCCTTTTCATTCTTGTTTTTGTATTGCTTATATTCCTTGGCCCGACTTTTATGGTCGTGGGCCTTCCTTATTTTGTAGCTGTAGCAACATTAGTATTAATTGGCCATACTTATATAGTTCAGAAAAGCATTTGGAAAATAGATATGGATAATAAAAAAAGGAACGAAGGGGAGCAGATTCCCAAAGAGTGATTGTCGAAAGGTGAGAAAGAATTAATTCTATAAAATAACAGGTCATATATTTATATTTTCGGGAGAGATTTTTCCAATATCTTTATATATATAATTTCCATTAATTTTCTATGTTAATTAGGGGTGAAAAGAGACGTGGACAGGTGACGATTTTTGTTATTGTGGCAGTATTAATAGTTGCTTTAATTGCCGGATTTTTTATTTTCAGAAGTGGACTATTTAAAGGAGATATTCCAAAGAGCATCGACCCGGCTTATGGCACTTTTATAACATGCATAGAAAATGATGTCCGAGTTGGAGTCGGCATTCTTGGAACCCAAGGAGGATATATAGAATTACCAACGTATGAATCTGGATCAAGATATATGCCATTCTCATCGCAGCTCGACTTTATGGGAAACCCGGTTCCCTATTGGTACTATGTTAGCGAAAACAATATACAAAAAAACAATAAACCGAGTTTATCGTATATGCAAAACGAATTAGCAGATTTCATAGAGGGCCGAGCAAGAGATTGTTTAATGACAGAATATTATAATCAAGGTTTTGAAATTTCTTTCGGCGAGCCAAAGGCAAGCGTTAGAATAAAAGACAAAGAGATTAGCATAAATTTGGAGATGATAATGAAAATTAACAATTCCGAAGCAGAAGAGAGTGTCACAATAAAAGACCATTCAGTGAAGGTCACGAGCAGTCTTGGAGAATTATATAAATCTGCAGTAGAAGTTTATAACGAAGAGCAGTCGACGCTATTTTTAGAAAAGAGGGGAATTGATATTATAAGAAATTACGCTCCAGTAGATGGGGTAGAAATTAGTTGCGCACCAAAGATTTGGCAGGGAGAAGAAATTGTATCCGAATTAAGAGAGGCAATCTCTGCAAATACAATAGCCCTCAGAACGAAGGGCAGCGACTACGAGTTAACAAAAAAAGAAAACAAATATTTTGTCTTAGATTTAAAGGCGGAATCAAATGTTAGGTTCTTAAATTCAGAAGATTGGCCAAGTACTTATGAGATTGTACCTTCAGATGGAAATATCTTAATGGCCGAGCCCGTTGGAACACAGGAGGGCCTCGGAATGTTAGGATTTTGTTATGTACCTTATCACTTTGTTTACGACGCTAAATATCCTGTATTAATTCAAGTTTATAGCGGAGACAGTTTGGGTGCGGACAGCGAGATGTTTCAATTTGCTACAGCGGTTATAATAAGAGGAAATAATCCAAGGGAGCCAATGGAGGGAAGCGCTATATTGTTTGACGTTCCAGATTTATGCTTACATAAAAACACAAAGACGACGGTGAATACTTATGACACTAATTTGAACCCGGTAGAAGCTGATATCTCTTACGAATGTTTCGGCATTAGTTGTGATATCGGAGAGAGAGAGCTAAAATCTTCATCCACAGAAAACTTCCCACAATGTGTTAATGGGTTTGTCGTTGCTAAAGCTGAGGGGTATAAGACCACAAAAGAAATGCATTCCACAACAGAGGTAGGAACCGTCGACATGATAATGGATAAATTATATAAGAAAAATATTAATTTAGCGGTTGACAATAAGCCGTATCTAGGCAATGCAATAATAACATTCTCTTCAGACGATTTGACAAAAACAATTCTTTATCCGGAACAAAAAACTATCGAGTTAGCTGAAGCCCAATATGATATTTCAGTTCGCATATTTAGGGAATCTTCTTTGAGTATAGCAAAGTCTGTTAGAGAGCAATGTGTCGATATTCCAAAATCAGGGGTCGGAGGAATTTTAGGTTTAACAAAAGAAGAATGCTATGAAATCGAGACGCCATCACAGATTGTTTCCAATGCACTATCGGGAGGAGGAGAACAAAGTTATTACATATTAGAATCTGAATTACAAAGTTCTAACTCGATAGATATATACGCAGAAAGTTTACCAATACCGACAACCTTAGAACAATTGCAGAATAATTATGATATATTCGAATTAAAAAGTTTGGAGATTTACCTGAGATAAAATGATAAGGTCGAAAAAAATAATTTTTGGAATGACGTTAGTGATAGCAGTTTTATTCATGCCATTTATTTTATCCTATACAGATTCGAATTTTGCTTACAGGAGCGGAGGGTTTGCTTCCCAAGCATATCTTGGTGGACAAAATATTAATTTATACGGAGGGCAGGGAACAGAGATTTGCTCGTCTGGAAAAGATTTCGTAGTTCAAATCGCTCCACTCGGTTGCACTCCAAGCGTTGTAAGGTCTGATCTACTCGAGGAACAAAACGTTGCAGTTTTTTGCCCGTTGATTGCCTCACAGATAAACCCTTTAATTAAAGTAGATAGAATAAATTCGGTTTCTTTTAGCGGTCGAAATTATTCTGACCAAATTTCTGGAATTGGATTTCACCCGACGAGAGCGGCACTTGGATTCACTAGCGCAAGTCCAATAGGAAGACCAATCGCAAACGACATAGGATATGTTGTTATTGTTCTAAAGCAGAATCCAAAAGAGGCCACTATGCCAGAATTTGTCACAGGAGATTTAGTCGCAAACATAAAATACAAGATGAGCGACATTGGGGTAGGAAGTATTACCAGGGATATACCAGAAATGGATGACACTGAATGGGGAGAAAATTTTAACAAATATGGATTCTGGGGAGATAAAGGATACATAAGGGTTGAAGGAATTGGAGATAATTCTGCGACCGTTGCAGTTTACACTGGCGGAGGAAATTCAGACAAAATAAGATCTTTTAATTTAGCTAAAGGGGATTCATCTAGTGAGATATATGTTCCTGGATTTTTTTGTCAGGCTGGAGCTGTATTAACGCTTGAGGATTTAGTAAATCCAGAAACTAGAGCCTTGTTTAGTATTAGCGGAGAGATAGTTGAGCTAAAACAGGGAGAAAAGTTTTTGGAGAATAAATGTACTATTAAAAAGTTAACCTCTCAGGGGTTGGTCCAAAATATTATTGCAAGGTGTCAAGGCGATGATGGTGCAGTTAATTTTGAACTCTCTAGTAGCCCGAGTGTAAAAATAAATGTTGATGGTGAAGATAAAAACGTGATGGTCGGAGAAAGAATTAATGATAAAGAAGGGCCTGGAATTTATTTGGCGGGAGTTAAATATAAAGGAGATTCAACAAAGCAAGAAGACTTGCAAATTTCTATCTTTGATAGTCCTTCAACTTTAAAAAAATTACCAAAAATAACTGAAGATAATAGAAAAGCTGAAAAAATAGTCGAATACAATACGGAAACAACCTGGTTTGGTAGTAATATTAAATTAGTTGGTTTTTCTGCCGGAAAAAATCAGGACTTTTCTACACTTAAGTCCAATGTTAATTTTCAAAAATATTTTTCTGGGGCGATGGATGATTATGACAATATTCTTGGAAACTTTGGCGGTGAGAAAATCAGCCAAATAGATGATGTAGAAGCAACTTATGGCTATCAGGCTTTAGTCGATTCTATTGGACTTGCCTTTGGAACAGCTCAAAATGAAGAGGCAATTTTGCTTTGTCAAAAATTTGCAGAATTGTATCCAGATAAAAATATTGCGGCCTGTGGAAACCCGGAAGATTATTCTAACCAAGGAATTTCAAGCTATGGGCTAAAAGTTAATGGCAGATTTAAAGAAATATCGTTCATGGGAATTATTGAACCAACATATAGCGAATACGGCGTTAAATTAAACATTGGAGGTAATCCTGTTGAGCTTTCCAAGGGAGAAAAAAAGAGCATCGGGGTCGGGGAATACGTGCAAATGGTTTCTTTAACTGACAAGAGTGTTAATTTAAATATTAGAATTAATGTATCCGATAAAAACAAGTTAGTAGAGGATAATGTTGATCTAAAAATAGATGATGTACAGAATTTTGGCAGTAATTACAATTTTGGAATAACTAATATTAATTTAGAAAAAGTTGCAAAAATTTCACTCACTCCGAATATCAAAGTGGACGGGACCAGCACTAATTTTAGTTTTCAAATTGGAATTGAGAAAAGAGCCATTCAACTTAGTCCCGAAAAAACAGAAGCCAGAATAAAAAAACTTAATGATACCATCGTTAAGTGGACAGAGTTATCTGAAAATTTAGCTACAGTTGTTAAGGGCCTTAAGGGTGCATGCCTCGCGACTGGCGCTGTGTTAACGGTTACGAATTTATTTACAGGAATGGGCGGAACCGCAATTGCAAGAGCAGATGTTAATTCTTACTGGAAGGATGAATGTGAAGATAAAGAGTATGAAGGGGAGACATATAATTCTGTTGATCATTGTTTCTTGGAAAATAGCGATGCTATACAAGAAGCAGTTAAAGCTCGTGCTACGGAAATTAAAGAAATAAATAAAAATCCTATAACAGATAAGACGAGGGATACAAGATATCCAGAGATTATTAATGGGCTTAAGGGAAAAAAATTTAGAGATTCAAGTGGAGAGATGACTGATGTTAGTGACGAATTTATTGCAAGTGCATTGAAAAAAGATGTTAATGGATATTTATTGAGCGATAGAGAAATGAGAGACCTTGAAATGGAACTTTCTATTTTAGAGAAGGACAAAGACAATGTGATTGCTCAAAATAATTTTAATAGATACATGGGCGACTTTTATGTTCGCGGTAGTCAGAACGCAAAAATTGAAAATCTTGCAAATAGGGTTGGAGTTAATTCTGGTTCTGCTGGTATTTTAGGAGAGGTAACAAAAATAGGTGTTTCTGAAACTACTCCAATAGGAAACGTTAAAGGGTTGACCCAGGATGAGGGCGATTTCGGTAAATATGTTTACGCTGCTAGTCTTGCTAATGGAAAAGAGTATGCAATTAGTTATGATGATAATGAGGTTATCCGGGGTATTTATGATGTTGACGATTCTGGTATATTTACATTTATAGATCCTAAAACAGATATGCCTAAAGAGCTAAAGGGCGTTGTTTTCACTAAATACGACGCATCATCATATAAAAATAAATACAAAGATCCTGAGTTGACATATTTTGAGACTGCTCCGTTTAAAGGTTTTCCAGCGCTTGTCCCGATCGATAAAAAAAATGGATGGTATGCCGCAATGAAACAGAGAAATGGTGCAGCGGGGGGAGTTCCGAGCTATCAGGATAGTGGAGCCCTAAGTAGCTTTTCACTTTGTAATGTTGGGCCAAACGGTCGTGAAGAATTTTATTCTGGACATGGAGATGACGAGTGTCGGGTATTTAATCCCGGAACTGGAAACATTTATGGAACTTTTCCCGGGTTAGACAAGAACAAAACAGGGAGCTTAGTTAGATGTGCAATGAACGGGGTAGAGCAAGCTGAGGGCGCATACAAGAGTGGCGTTACAAGTGTGTCAATAAGTAGTTGTAGCGGGGGAAGTGAAAAGTTCAGAGTAGGAAATCCGGCTGTTAATTTACCTGCCATTCAATGTCAAGATTTTATGAGTCCAAAAAACTGCCTTTTACTTTTTAATGTGTGTGACCCTGTAATTTGTCCGTCGTCAAGATGTGATTTTGGCGGAACCTATCCAGTGGACAACGTAGTTCAGTCTGGTATCATCGGAAGTATAGCACTCTGCTTACCCAACTATAAAGAAAAGATTATGATCCCAATTTGTCTAACTGGTATACAGGCGGGAATTGACGGACTTATTAGCGTGTTCACAAATTATAGAGATTGCTTAGAGCACAATTTAGAAACTGGAGAAATGACAGGCGTTTGCGATGAGATTCATAGCATTTATCTTTGTGAATTTTTTTGGAGACAGGCAATCCCATTAATGAAGATGGGAATTCCGAAGGTTTTATCAGCACTTATGGGAGAGGGAGGACGTGGAGGAGGAGAGTATGCAACAGTACAAAAAGCCTGGGATAATGCAAATGCTGGAGTGGGCTATATGACAAATTACTATGGAGCGAATGCTTTCGCTGCGTTCAAGGCGCAATCTACCGAAGAGGTTGGAACAAGCGTCTGCAAGAGTTTCGCCTCGGTAAATTACCCAAATTCTGGCGGTGGATTTTTGGATGCACTTTTAGAACCTGAATCTCCGTCTCAGTTCCATGCTTGGTTCAGCGAGGTTCCTTTTACTACGGCAACCGTTCCCGCGACATCACAGTACAAAGTCTTCTATCATGTTTTTGCGGGCAAAGACCAAGGCGCTTACTATAACGTTTATTTATCTAACCCCACGGGCGGATCCTACTTTCAATCTACGGGAAGATTAGTAGTCGCATCTGGGTACATAGACAGAGGAGATTATGCGAGCGAGACAAGAGACCTAACGGCAACCGCAGGGTTCAAACAATTATGCATTAGCGTTAACGGAAAAGAGGATTGCGGATTCAAGCAAGTCTCCACATCGTTTGCGGTCAATTATGTAAATGATCAATTCATCAAACAGCAGACAACTCAAGAAAATATCGACTCAGAAAAAGAATGCGTCGGAGGAACCTCAAGCGCTTATTCATTGTTACAGCCGAACATACAAGAGGGAGCCGACGACGTTATCAATCCACAACTATACAACCAGGGAATAGTCAGAGTCTGTTCAACAAGTAATCCTGGTCAAGGAACCGACACTTCTTGGAATAATGCGAACGAGTCCCGCTGGAGACAAGTCGGAATTTGCGATGATCAAAACATGGGATGTTGGATTGATACAAAGAGCGTTAAAGATGTTGTTAAATCAACATCAATCGAAAATGCTATTATCGGCGATGTCACAAGCGAATATATGAAAATGTTAGAAACTGGGGAATATTTAGATAGGGATGAGGACGAATTTAAGAGCATGATTCAGGGATTAACAGATAAACAAAAAACCGAACCCGCGGAGGTTATTGCCGAAATTGACTCAAGCATGTTAGCCAAAGTATTACTTAATAACAATAAGGTAAAATTAATATCAATAAGAGCTGGAGCATTTAAATTTTTAGCAGTAGAATTTTTTAACAAAGTCGTGGCAGAGAAGAAAAAAGCGGAGGAAAAAAGCTGTGAAGTATTAGGGGGAGATTTGGTTGATATAACATATGGATGTGAGGGAAGGGAGGAAATTAAAGGTACGAGTGATACTGGAGAATGGTTTGTTTGCTGTAAGGAGAAAGAAATTGAGAAAAAGAGTTGTGAAAATTTAGGAGGGGTTCCTAGGGATATTAGATGTGACACTGGTTTTACAGATATTAGTAGCTTAGCAACTGATCTTGGAGAAGGTTATGTTTGCTGTAAGAAAAAAGTAGTGGAAGGAATAGGCCAGATATCTATTGCTGGAGAAATATTTACAGAAGCTCAAGTTAGAAAAGCAATTTTGGAGACAAATTTAGTGAATGATCAGTGTTCAAATTATGTTAAATTGACAATGCTTTACTCTAAAAAATATGAAGTAGACCCATTGTTGGTTTTTGCGTTAATGGAGCAAGAGAGTGGTTGCAATAATGAATTAACATCCGGAGTGGGGGCTAAAGGATTGATGCAGATATATAGTTTCGAGATGTGTGAAGACATTGGAACAGAAGCTCAGATTAAGAATAATATAGATAAAAATATAGAGTGCGGTATTTCTATTTTAAGTAAAAAATATAAATCTGGAAAATGCGAGACAGAAACTAAGAATTATGATTGTGATGCGTTTACTTTCGGGAATGATACAGATGAGGGTTATAAGGGCAAAACTGAACCGGCAATAAATAAAATGTATGCAGAGTGGGCATGCGCGTTAAGAAATTATAATGGATGGGCATGTGCTAGAAGAAAAGGCACTGGAGACTATGTATATGCAAAACATTATTTTGTAGAAGAGGTTTTTGAAAAGTATAAGGGCTTGGTGAAGATAGCCGATCCCTTTATTGATTTAAGTGATGGTATAAGTTCGAGCGGGGGTGCGGACTCTTCGGAGGAGTGGACTACTTTATTAGAAGGGAACGCTTTAGACTTTAATTATCCGGATAAGGAGGGGTATACTAATTCTAGAATTTGGGTACCCGGTTCTATAACTAGGGGCAGTTATCCATTGGTTATTTTTTTACATGGGTGTGACACCGAGGATGGAGTAATGCCAGAAAATTGGCACTTTAAAGGAAGAGGGGAAAATGACGTAATTAAGATTACAAGCAAGCTTATATTAAATGGAGATAGCGACCCTGTGATTCTTGCAGCACCTTCACAAATAAAATCGATTCTTGTAGATAATAGGTGTAGCGATAATTTATGGAGGGATTTTGATTATGTTGAATTTAAAAATAAAGTAGAATTGGAACTTCATACCAAGAGTATTACTATTAATTCAGTTTCTGTTGTCGGACATAGTGGCGCCGGATGTTTTGCTAATCAGGGCATTTTTGAAGCAATAGAAAAATTAGATGTCAAATATGCAGGTTTTTTTGATACTTGTGACTTTGGGTCTGCCAGGATGTTGGATATACCTAAAGAAGAAAGAGTCGTCGTTAGCTCTTTTTATGAGAGTTTAGGATATTTAGAAGAAGCGAAGATTGCACCAGATCATGATTCTGCGATTGATGTAGGAATGGAAGAACTCTTGGGAAAAATTTCTTTTTAATGGGTCTAGTTTTATAGCTCAATAATTCTTTCACTCTAACCCATATCCTTTGTAAATTCTTTAAAAGAAACTGCGGGTGCGAGTTTTTACACTTTCACCAATGCACGAAGTGCCAGAAAGTGTGGGAACGAGTTGGGATTCGAAGAATCCTTTCACAAATATAAGTATGCGGGTGAAAGGATTCGAACCCTCGTAGGTATACACCAACAGGTCCTAAACCTGTCCCGTTTGACCACTCCGGCACACCCGCATAAAGGTAAAAAAATATGTTAGTATAAAAATGTTTGGAATAGAAGTTTCATATAAACAAAATCATTAAATATTCTGTTTTTTTATTCCTACCATGTTATCCAAAATAAAATCAGATTTACTGGAATTTGCGGTTCCAGAGAAAGTTTCCATTTATCAAAGTTTTTTTAAAACTGGAAAAGGGCAATATGGAGAGGGAGATATTTTTCTCGGGGTTTCTGTACCGAATAATAGAATAGTTGCGAAAAAACATAAGGATGTTTCTTTGGGAATAGTAGAAGATCTACTTAATTCAAAAGTCCACGAAGAGAGACTTCTAGGGGTTTTAATTCTTGTACAAAAATATAAAGAAACAAACGACGACAATATCGCCAAATTTTATTTATTACATAATAAAAAAATAAACAACTGGGATCTAGTCGACCTCTCAGCAGATAAAATTGTTGGTCATTATTATTTTAAAAGAGATAGAAGCCCCCTGCATCTTTTGGCGAAATCAAATAATATCTGGGAGAGGAGGACTTCAATTGTTGCGACATATTACTTCATAAAAAATAATGAGTTTAGTGATACCCTGAAGGTCTCTGAGATGCTTTTGGGAGATAGTCATGATCTAATACATAAAGCTGTTGGGTGGATGTTGCGTGAAGTGGGCAAAAGAGATTTGAATATGGAGGAAGAGTTTTTGAAAAAATATTATAAAAAAATGCCAAGAACAATGTTGAGATATGCAATTGAGAAATTTCCAGAGGAAAAAAGGTTGAGTTATTTGAAGGGGTTGATTTGAATTTTAGTAAGATTTTTAAACTATAGTCAGTTATATAGTCAGTATGGTAACAACAATTCAAGTCAGTAAAAACTTAGTAGAAAAATTACAAAGCATGAAACTTTATTCTAAAGAAAGTTATGAAGAAATTATTTGGGATTTAGTCGAGGATAGAATGGAATTAAGCGAGGAAACTAAAAAGAATATTAAAGAATCTGAGGAAGATATCAAAGCCGGAAGAATACATAAGTGGGAAGATGTAAAAAAGGAGCTTAGTATAAATGTATGAGATTGAACTTTCCGCAAAGGCAAAAAAGCAGCTTTCTAAGTTAGATTCTAAAGTTAAAGATAAAATCGGTGCGCACATAGAAAGAATAAAGGTTCGTCCTCACTCGTTTGTTAAGAAACTTATCGGAACTCCTTATTTTAGATTACGAGTTGGGGACTATAGAGTAATTTTAGATATAAAAAATGAGAAGCTTGTTATAATGATTATAGAAGTTGGTCACAGAAGAAATATTTACAACTAAAATTATTCTTTCTTTTTTTCTTTCACTACTTCTTTCTCTTTTTGTTTTATTTTATCTTCGAGGCTTAATTTTTCAATTAGCTCCTTGTATCTGTTTCTTATCGTAACTTCGGTAATTCCTGCAATATCTGCAACTTCTCTTTGTGTTTTTTTCTCATCGTTCATTAATGCTGCTACGTAAAGTGCGGCTGCTGCTATCCCCGCTGGCCCTCGACCACTGGTTAATTCAACCTCTTCAGCATCTCTTAAAACCTTTAATGCAGAATTTTGCGTTTTAGGAGAAAGTTTCAAAACCGAAGAGAATCTAGATACATAATCTTTTGGCGAAGATTGTTTTACAGTAATTCCAAGTTTTCTAATTATAAATCTATATGTTCGTCCAATTTCTTTTCTTTCTACGTCTGAAGCGGTTGCCATCTCATCAAGTGTCCTCGGTATATTATAACTTCTACAGGCAGCGTAAAGACAGGCTGCAATAACTGATTCCATTGAGCGACCCCTAACTAGTCCACGCTGTAATACATAATTGTAAATTCGTGCTGCTTCATCTTTTACCACATTTGGCAAATTAAGGTACGAAGCGATAACACGAAGCTCCGCCATGGCAAGTCTTAAATTTCTTTCAATAGAAGTTGAAACTCTTTCTTGCCATTTTTTTAATCTTAAGAATTTTCTTGTCTGCCCTGGCTCGAGCCTATAAATATCTGAAATTTCACCAACATTTGTCGTTAATCCTTTGTCAAATTTCTGCATAGACATTGGCGCACCACCACGACCTTTCTTTTCCGATTTATCAAATTTCCCAGACAAATCCGCTCCGGTATCAACCATTTGGTCCTCGATAACACTTCCGCAATCGTTACATATAACTTCGCCCAGATGCGCATCATAAGTTAAATTCGCACTTCCACACTCACTACATTTTTTTATATTTGACATCTTAGAATAACCCTTACCGTAAGATTTAAAAAGAGTTTGGGTTTATAAAGCTTTTGGCGAGTGTTACTTTAATTTTGAATTAAAAACATTTGGAAACTCTTAAAAATAGAAATGAGTTTTGTCTTTTATAGCCCCTTAGTACAGTGGTCAAGTATACCGGCCTTTGAAGCCGGGGACCCAGGTTCGAATCCTGGAGGGGCTATTAAGTCAGGATGAGAACCTGGAGGTTCGACGAGTAACTCTGAAATTTCAAATAAATGAGTAGGGCGAATTTAAAGAAGATTTCACGGGTTGCGAGAACTGGAGGGGCTATTATATGGTTAACTAAAAGAGAAATAATGCCTAAGCGTAATTGAAGGAGAATTCAAACAGAAGATTAAGTGACGGAAGGAAACTTTATATAATTACTTTTATTACTCTTTCTAATAAAAATGGTGAACTTATCAAATTTAGATTTTATATTAGTATTTGTTTATTTTGCAATTCTTCTTATCGTAGGATATTTTACATCACGAGAACAAAAAGATGAAGACTATTTAATTGCTGAAAGAAAATTAGGTTCTTTGTCAACAATGGCGACAATTAATGCTAGTAAGACTGGCTCTATTCTTATGATTTTTGTTGCTTTGGTTTATTTATGGGGGTTCTCAGCGTTATGGTATTTTATTGGAATGATTTTAGGAATCTTAATTTTTCTTCCCTTTGCCTTAAGGTTAAAAGAAAATTCACAACAAAGGTTTTATACGTTAGCAGATTACTTTAAATATAATTATGGGAAAAGGTCGGCTATTTTTGCATCATTACTTTCAATATTCATGATGTTTGGATTTTTAGTTATTAATTTAATTGCCGGAACAAAAATATTTATATTTTTTACTGGTTGGCCATTTTGGTTGTGTTCAATAATCATGGTTTTTATTGTTTTATTATATCTTCTTATGGGAGGATTTAAAGCAGTTGTTAAAACCGATATAATTCAATATTTTGCTATGATTTTTATTCTTGGCATGCTGGCCTTACTGTTATTTAATGGTTCACTTATTCCAGCATCTGAATGGAACTTTTTTAATGCAGACATCGGAACAATGGTCGGATTCTTTTTAGCGGGAATTTTATTTCCATTTGCTATGCCTGAATTATGGCAAAGGGTATATTCTTCTAAAAATAAATCAACTTTAAAGAAAGGTTTATTGATGTCCGCATTTGTCTATGCAATATTTGCTTTCTTATTAGGTTTAATTGCATTAACAATCAAGGCTAATTTTCCAGGCATAGACCCAGATTTAGCTTTAATTCAGGGGTTTGTTAATTTACTTCCCCAGGGGTTATTAGGTCTCTCTGTTGTGTTATTATTCGCTGCTGTAATGAGTTCACTTGATACTTACATTTATACAGGAGCTTCAACTATTATTCAAGATTTTTTTGATTGGGATAAAAGAAAAACTGTAAAAAACATAAGAAAAGTTATATTTTTATTATCTATATTTGGAGCATTAATCGCAATTTTATTACAAAGTTTGATACTTGGTTCATACATATTTGTGGCAAGTCTAGTTATTCTAGCCGTTCCAGTGATAGCAACTTGGATTAAGAAAGATATAAAAGAAAGAACCTTAATCTTCGGATTTATTGTTGGGATAATTGGATTTGTAATATTTTTAATTATGACAATTAAAGAAGTTACTCCGGTACTTGTCATAGTATCCTTGGTATCAACATTAATGGGATTAATAATTGGTGGAGTTGTTTCTGTATTCAGGAAATAGATTAAATCTACCTACTTGTTAAAATTCAATTTTTCTCAGTTTACATTTAAAGATCAGTAAGCTTTTATTTTGCTGTAAAAAGTTAAAAAATAAAAAAGAGGGAAATTGGTTCGAAAGTAACAATTCGCAGTCGAGGAAATTGCGATGATTAACTATTTTTCCAACTGCCGACGGCCTAAGTCCTACTTCCCAAATGGCACGGGTTACGAGAACTGGAGGGGCCACTTATATTAAACCCAAGAAGATCTTTTTAAAAATAGAAATAGTTATAAAGTTTAGTTGGGATTTTTGTTTATGGAAAATAGTATAGATTTAGTTAAGTTCCAAAAGGACAGAATTGCTGTTAAGGATATTTTTTCAAAAAAGGAAGGAGCAGTTGTTGAAATTGCCGGATGGGTCTATGACACTCGTGCACTTGGAAAAATAAAGTTTTTAGTTTTAAGGGATTTAACTGGAAGTATTCAGGTTACTGCTTTTGAAAAAGCCGTTAGTAGCGAGATCTTTTCATCTTTAGATAAATTTTCTCGTGAAAGTGTTGTCTATATCAGAGGAAAGATAAAAGATTCTAAGCAGGCTCCGGGAGGAAAAGAGATAATACCTGAAGAAATAATCGAACTTGCTTCGGCTGACGAATTACCAATTGATGTAAGTGATTTTTCAAAAACAGAGTTACCAAAGAGACTTGATTATAGATTTTTGGATTTACATAGAAAAAAGATACAGGCAATTTTTAAAATAGAATCTACGATCATGCAGGCATTTAGGGAATTTATGGTAAATGAAACTGGTGCTACCGAGGCGGTATTCCCGTCGGTAATCGGATCTAGCTCTGAAGGTGGAACTGAATTATTCAAGGCGAAATATTTTGACAAAGAAGTGTATTTATCCCAGAGCTGTCAGTTGTATAAACAAATGGTTGCCTGTTCTATGGAAAAAGTTTTTAGCATTTTTACTGTATGGAGAGCAGAAAAGCATAATACCGTTAGGCACTTAAACGAAGCAAGGCAACTTGATTTTGAAATGGCTTTTGCTGATGAGTTCGTAGTTATGGATATTATGCATAAGGCAGTTTGTTATATGATTAAAAAACTAAATGAGGTTAACGCTGACGATTTGAAACTTTTGGAAGTAAAACTTAAGATACCTACGGTTAAGTATATGACTTTTTCTGACGTGGTTAAACTTATGAAAAAAGAGAAGGTGCAGATGGGGGAAGATGATTTGTCATTGGAGGCCGAAAAGAAATTGGGAGAACTCTATCCGGATACAATCGTATTTGTTCATGATTGGCCGATTAAGGGAAAAACTTTTTATATTATGCCGAAGGGAAAAGAGCTTTCGCATGGTTTTGACGCTATTTATAAGGGAACTGAAATCACGTCTGGAGGACAGCGTGTTCATATCCCAGAGATTTTAGAGAGACAATTAAAAGAAAGAGACTTAGACCCCAAAGATTTTAAGAGTTACATCGATAGCTTCAGATTTGGTGCTCCGCCACATGCAGGCTGGGGAATGGGATTAGAAAGAATAACTATGCTTCTTTTAGGATTACAAAATATTCGTGAGGTAACTTTATTCCCAAGAGATAGGGACAGAATTACTCCATAAATAAAATGGAAGAAAATAAGTCTAAGCTTAAAGAATTAGATCAGCAATTAATTGGAATTTTAGAAGAGCGTTTGGAGATTGTTAGAAGAATGAATTCTGAGGGAATTGTCGATAAGGGTATTTGCAGAGAGAAGTTAATGGAAAAATCTGTTACTTTAATTCTGAATCAAATCTTTAAGGAGTTTGAAAAAAAGGCAGTAAAATTTAATGTTAGGTCAATTGTGGCGGCGGGGCCAGTAATAATTGAAGATGGAAAATTGATGGTGAATAAAGATAGTAAGGATGATTTTTATAAAATTCCTGGCGGAACGGTGGAGCCAGATACAGAGGATTTGGAAGAGGCTTGTTACAGGGAGGCAAGAGAAGAAAATAATGCAGAAATTGAAATAATTAAACCACTTCACCCCATGGTTATTTGGAAAAATCCCCAGACGGGCGAGAAGATGGCTATTCTATTAATTCATTATTTAGCTAAGTTAAAAAATAGAGATAAAATTAAACCAATGCTTCCAGTTAAAGAGATTAGGTGGCTTGATATAGTAGAAATTAAAGCTAGCAAGCATAAGGTCGCCCCTAATATAAAATTTTTAATTGAGAAGGGCGATATAAAATAATCCCAGACTTAATGTCAGAATAATTTTACGAAGTAGATAAAGGAGTATGCTAATATTTATAAGTTAAAATTGGTTTTATCGTTGATGTTTGATAAAAAAGGGTTTGATTGTGATAAATATCTTGAGGTGCAGTCAAGAGAAATTTTAAACAGAGTTGACGGATTTGATAAATTATATCTTGAATTTGGTGGAAAGATTTGTGATGATTTTCACGCCATGAGGGTTCTTCCTGGATATAAGCCTAATACAAAAATAAAGATGTTACAGATGATAAAAGATAGTTCTGAAATTGTTTTTTGCATATCTGCTAAAGATATAGAGAACAGAAGAATACGGGGGGATTTCAATTTAACTTATGAAGATATGGTCTTAAAGAGCGTGAAGGATTTACGTTCTTTTGGATTGAATGTGTCATCTGTTATTATCAATAGGTTTTCAGGTGAAAAAAAGGCCTTAAAATTTCAAGAATTTTTGAGAAATATGGGGGTTCGGAGTTACTTACAAAAAGAAATTGAAGGATACCCTGCAGATGTTGAAAAAATTGTGAGCGAGGAGGGGTATGGTCAGAATCCATATGTAGAAACATCTAAGCCAATTGTCGTAGTCACGGGCGTTGCTCCTGGAAGTGGTAAAATGTCATTTTGTCTTTCTCAGATGTATCATGATTCCAAGGAGGCAATAAAGTCTGGATTTGCAAAGTTTGAGACTTTCCCAATTTGGAATTTACCAATGGAGCATCCTGTGAACATTGCTTATGAGGCATCGACGGCAGATATAGGCGATATGAATATGGTGGACCCATATCACTTGAATGCGTATGGCGTTTCTTCGATAAATTATAATCGGGATATAGAAAATTTTCCTATTTTACAAAGTATTTTAAAAAAAATGGGATATCAAGATTATAAATCTCCTACGGACATGGGAGTTAGTCGTGCCAAAGATGGTATTTTTGATGATTCTGTTATTTCTAGAGCTGCAAGCCAGGAGGTCATAAGAAGATATTTCAGACATAAAAAAGAAAAACTTTTTGGGATAGTCGGTAAAGATACGATAGATAGGATTGAAAAATTAATGCAAAAGATGGATTTGGTCGAGACAGATAGGAGAGTTGTTGGCGCTTCAAGAATGACCGTGGAGGAGAATATTTTATCAAGACAAGATGATAGTATCTTTTGTTGTGCTTCCGCGATTGAGCTTTGCGACGGAAGAATAATTACTGGTAAAAATTCTAACTTTTTGCATTCGGAGTCTGCCGTAATTTTAAATACACTCAAGGAGTTGTCAGGAGTTCCACAGGACATACACTTGATACCTGAAAATTTAATTCAGGGCATAGTTGAAATGAAAAAAAATTTTGGTGGGGATGACAATAGTCTGGATGTTAGCGAACTTTTAGTAGCTTTAGCCATTTCTGCTGGCATTAATCCTAGCGCCGCTAAGGCCCTGGAGCAAATTCCTTTATTAAAAAATTCCGAAATGCATGTTACGTATATTCCTACCAAGGGTGACGATGAGGGTATTCGAAATTTGGGAATAAATTTAACAATGGATGTTGACATGACAGGAAATCCAATTTAAAATATTTTTTGAGCTTTTCACTAATTTTAAAAACAGATGACACATGTTAATATTATGAAAATATTGGTGATTGGAGATTTGCATGGAGAAAGACCTGTCATAAGAACTAAGGATTTTGATTGCATGGTTTGTGTAGGTGATTTCTGCAGTGATAAAAAAGTATCTAAATTGTACAAAGAATGGTTTCGCCACATAAAGAAAAATCCAGAAAATCATTTAGACGTTGATGACTTTTTTCTTTCGATGGGATATAGCGAGAAGAGAATTGATAGACTAGAAGTTGAGTCCCTTAGAATTGGTAAGAAAATTTTAAAATATCTTTCTTCGTTTGGTCGTCCCATCTTTTTAGTTCCCGGGAATTGGGATCAAAGTTATGGAGAAAGTAGAATTAAAGACATGAAAAAAAATGAGTATAATTATTTTAAAACTTGGTTAGATAAATTTAATGGAGATGGAATAAATCCCAAACTAATTAAGGGTTTGAAAAATGTTTTTGATTGTCAATTCGAAATGCATGAATTTATGGGTGCAAACTTTATAGGATATGGACTTAGTAATGCTTCTGAGAATCCTTCGGAGAACTCGAGAGGGCTGAAGTTTAACAAAAAAGAATTTGATTTATTGAAAAAGACTTATGAAAATATTGTAAAAAGATTGATAGCTTCCTATGGGGATAAAAAAAATAATTTACCATGTGTTTTTATTTCCCACAATGTTCCGTATAACACGAGGTTAGATGTAATTAAGGATAAAGATTCTTATGTGTATAAGAAACATTTAGGTTCTAGCGTGTCTCGTGTTTTTTGCTTAAGAAGAAAGCCTGAGCTTTGTCTTTGCGGGCATATACATGAGGGCAAGGGTAAATGCAAACTTGGGAAAACGATAATCGTAAATCCTGGGAAGGGCAAGGAGGCTCAAGTGTTAATTGATTTTGATGAAACTAGGGGAAAAGTTAAAAAAGTAGAATTTTTGGAGAAATAATTAATTTATAAAATATCTTTTGACATTTCCAGATAGCCCGATTTTCATATATTGCTCTTGGTCTGATATTTCTTTAAATGGCAAATTTAGTTTAGATAGTATTTTGTTTGTGGGATTTTCTATTGGCACGGTTGTGGCACCCTGGATGTTTTTAGTTTTTAATTTCTCAATCATTTTTTTATATAGGAGTTCAGTAACAATTATCTGGTTACTTTTCGACAAGCTTGGATTTTTTGTCATTGCTATGTCTCCAGGATTTCTGGAATGAGCATATTCATATGAAGTGCTTTTTTCGTCAGCAAAATATGTTATTTGTGAGATAACTTTTCCTTTTAATTCAGCAACTAAAGTTATATTATCTTTAGCGTTTGGCAACCAAAGTTTTAAAATTTCCTCTTTTGTTATTGGGGTCTTTCTGGACACAAAAGGCAGAGATTTTTCTTTTAAGCCTTGGTTAAAATATTCCATAACTTGTAAAAAATCTTTGGGAATTCCATCATTGTCGGAATCTTTTAAACGGGGTTTTCTTATTATTATTTCCATTAATTCTCCTTATCTTGTTGGTTTTTAATACCTTGTCCTTTAATTAAATTTAAATAGATTGGTTTTATTAATTATTTATTATAGTTTCATGAAAAAAAATACGAAAAAGCAAATAAAAAAAGGGTTTGGATTTGGTTTAACTTCGGGAGTAATTACAACACTTGGACTAATCGTTGGTCTTTATTTTAGCACACATTCAAAGATGCTTGTTATAGGAGGAATATTAATGATAGCTGTCGCCGACTCGATGTCCGATGCCTTAGGTATACATATCGCCGAAGAGTTCGATGGAAAAAATTCATTTAAAGATATCTGGGTTGCCACGGGGTCTACTTTCTTGTTTAAGTTTACTTTTGCATTACTGTTCATAGTATGGTTCTTGTTTTTTGATACAGGATTAGCAGTTTTGATAAGTGTTATCTGGGGAGCTTTACTTATCGTAGCATTCAGTTATTATTTAGCCAAATCTAACAAGGTTCCGGCTTACGAGGTTATATTAGAGCATATTGTCATAATGTCGGCAGTAATTGTGGTAACATATTTTGTTGGAAGTTTTATTGACAAGGTTTTCATATAATTTTCTTACGTCTTCTGACATCCTCCTGTTCTGACATAGTTAACGGGGCGTCCTGCGGGACATCCTCCTATGCTGAGGCATTAGGGGAACCTTTAAAAAGAGAATTTCGTTTTATTTTTTATGAAAGGACTATATCATTATTTACGAGAAGCTTGGAAGAAACCCGACAAGGATACTCTTAAAGAGCGAATGATTGGGTGGAGGCACTCTGGAGTTTTTACCAAAGTTGAGAAGCCGCTTAGGCTTGACAGAGCGCATGCTTTAGGATATAAGGCCAAGAAAGGTTTTGTTGTAATTCGAGTTAGGGTCGTGCGAGGTGGACATAAAAAATCTAGACCAAACAAGGGAAGAAGAAGTAAAAGACTTACTGTGAGAAAAACTTTGAAAATGAGCTATAAGTGGATTGCTGAATCTCGTGTTGCAAAGAAGTATAAAAATTTGGAAGTTTTAAATTCGTATATGGTAGGTAAAGATGGTATGCATTATTTTTTCGAAGTGATTTGCGTTGATCCATCAAAGGCAGAAATTAAGTCGGATAAACAAGTTGGATTTATCTCGAAGAAAGGACATAAAAATAGACCGCTAAGGGGACTTACATCTGCGGCTAAAAAATCTCGTGGACTTAGGAGCAAGAGTCCAACTTCAAAGGTAAGGCCTAGTGTTCGAGCTGGAAAGAGACGAGGAAAGTAACTAATCCCAAACCTTATAAATTGGATTTTTCTTGATTATTTAATGGCATTTAAAAAACCCAGGCAAAAATATATTACCGAAGGGGAAGTTAGGGTTCAAAGAGTTAAACTTCCAAGAGGCAGGGAAGTTATCGGAATACTTGATCAAAGACTCGGCGGAAATAAAATGATGATTGCATGCGTTGACGGCAAAAGTCGTAACTGCAGGGTCCCCGGAAGACTCAAAAGAGCTTTGTGGCTGAGACCCGGAGACGTTGTCATAGTTGAGCCATGGGAGTTAGATAACACCAAGGGAGATGTTCTTTTCAAATATAGACCAAACCAAATTACATGGCTTAGAAAAAACGGCCACTTAGAGACAGAAAGTAACGAATTTTAATTTCCAAAAACCTTATAATCTTAAATAATTTTATGCTTTTATGAAAGTTATATTATCCGAAAAGATATCTAGAATTGTCAAAGCCCGGGCTAAATTACAGAGAATCTTAAGCGTTAAAATATCCAACCGGGGCAAAGAGGTCAGTATTACTGGTAATGCAGAAGACGAGTATATAGCCGAAAAAGTTTTGGATGCGATTACGTTTGGATTTAGTGTGAACCACGCTCTTGAGATTTCGGAACAGGATTTTTTATATGAAGTAATAAGCATAAAGGACTATACTACAAAAAGTGACATGGCCAGAATACGTGGAAGAATTATTGGAACCGGAGGAAGGACGCTAAAAACGTTATCCGATTTAACAGATTGCCATATAGAGATGAATGGAAACGAGATTGCTTTTATTGGCCCCCCCGAAACTATTGAAAATGCTAGAGAGGGAATAATTTCCATAATCAAGGGCTCGAAGCAGGCGAATGTTTATTGTCATTTGGAAAAAATGAAGCCATCGCCCTTAATTGATTTAGGATTGAAAGAAGGCGTGAGGAAGTAAAGGTAGCATCGTATAATTTTTTTAGAGAAAGACATATAAGACAATATTTATCTAAAGTTATATGATTAATTTAGCCATTGAATTAATAGAAGAACAATCTGCAGAAAGAGTTCTATCTTTTGGGGCGAGTTGTTTTCCGGTAGAGATAAAAGGAGAAAAATATTTTCTTAAACGAAATTGTAATGGAGCAAAATTGACTTCGGTTCATAACTATATTTCAGGGCTTAGGCTACACGATCTTTTAAAAATAACTGGAATTAAAGACATTGCTGGAAGAACTCGAAAGGAAGTTAGCACAATGTCTTCATGGAGAGATTTTGGTTTGCCGGTTCCAAGAATTGTTGCTCACGATAATAATAATATTTTGTATAAATTTGTAGAGTCCTCGGGGCTTAGTGGTGTTTTAAATGAAGGTCCTTATTCTCCCGATCTTTTTGATGATTTTTTGGGGTTATACAATAGAATAAGAGTTCTTGCATATGAAGAGAACGACCCTGATTTATTACATTCAGATCCACATCTAGAAAACTTTTTGGTCTCTTCAGATGGAATTATGCCCATTGATCCAGGAGTTGTTTTACGTTCTGATTTAGGGCTGCCTGACCTAGATGCAAAATTAAATTTATATTTGTGCTACAGTTTATTTAGATCTTTTTCTGATGCCATTAAACGTGATAAATATATGACGAGTTTTTTAGAAAACTTATCCGATTCCGATGTTGGTAATATGACCAAGGTTAACGAGAGAGTCGATTTCAGTTCTTTCAAGAAACTTTATTGGGGCGTTAGAAATGTTGCGATTTTACCTTTTTCTGGAAAAAATGCGGTTTCCCTGGATGACGCTGTTTTACCATATTCAGAAAAGACTTATCAGACAATTGAAGGTGCTCTTGGGCGTAGATTAAAAAGTTAATTGATTTAAGTTATTTTAAGAGATTATGGTTATTTATCGTTAATTTTATAAAGCATTTTGCATGAAAAGTTATATGTCTCCTTAGCTCAGTTGGTAGAGCGAACGGCTGTTAACCGTTAGGTCGAAGGTTCGAGTCCCTCAGGAGACGCTTTTTTTTATAAAATTATTTAGAAAAATATATCAAAAATTATTTCTTTGCCAATTTAGCTTTTTGCTTTTCCAATGCTGCCTTAGTCGCTGCCCTGTGAATCTCACTAAGCTTTTTCTTTCTTTCTTTTTCCGGGTCAGACACGCCAGATTTTCCTGTACCCCTACACGCAATCATACCTCGTTGTCTAGTTTTGAATCTATTCGTTTTCATAAAATTTTTAGCAATTTTCGGTATATATATCTTTTGGATAAGTTTTATCTTAAGAGGATTGAATTTATAAATTAATTTTGTTTTAATATAACATGAAGAATAAAGTTAAGACCAGGAAAAAGGATGCTAGCTTCGCTAGTACTATCACGAACGCTGATGCTCCTTCAGAGAATCTGAAGAGTGATAGCAAAAACAAGCAAAAAGTCTTAGTTGCAATGAGCGGAGGAGTCGATTCTTCAGTCGCAGCCCTTTTAATGAAAAAGGCAGGTTATGATGTTGTTGGTGTATTTATGAAAAACTGGAGCGATACGAAAAATGATATCGGAGTTTGCGACTGGAGAGAAGAAAAAAGACACGCTCTAAGAATTGCCATGAAACTAGACATACCGTTTAAAGTTATCGATCATGAAAAAGAATACAGAAAGGTCGTAGTGGAGGACATGTATAAAAATTACAAAAAAGGAATAACTCCAAATCCAGATGTTTTATGTAATCAAAAAATAAAATTCCCATATTTATGGAAAGAAGCTAAAAAGCAAAAATGTGATTATTTAGTCACGGGTCACTATGCAAGAATTCGCCCTCGGGCATCACCCACCGCTGATGAGATAGGCGTTAAATTCAAAATGCTCAGAGCAAAGTGCGAGGCAAAAGATCAGTCGTATTTTTTAGTTAAACTTACACAAAAAGATTTGAGTCACACGTTATTTCCAATTGGCGATTTAACCAAAGAAAAAGTTCGCGATATTGCCGAAAAAAATGGTTTTTTAAATTTCGACAAAAAGGGAACAGTAGGAATATGTTTTATCGGAAAAGTTAACTTAAAGGAATTTTTAAAGAAAAAAATCAAACCCAAAAAGGGAAAAATAAAAGATCCGGACGGAAAAGTTATTGGAGAACACGATGGCGTTTATTATTATACAATTGGTCAGCGACTTGGTCCAAGGTACGGATTTGATTTGGAGAGGAAAAACCCCGTAACTCTTAGAATGGACAGATGGTATGTTGCGAAAAAAGATGTGAAGAAGAATATAATTGTTGCGGCTCCCGAAGGGCATAAAATTCTCTTAAGAAAACATATGAAGGTCAAAGAGATGCATTTCATTACAGAGGATAAGAAGGAAATAAAAGAGAGGTTACAGAAAAGGGCAAAAAGAGTTTCAGTTAGAATTCGTCAGGTTGGAGAACTTCTCGACGGAGTTTTGCGTTATGACAAAGGGAAGGGATTCAGCGTTGAACTAAAAAAGCCCATTACAGGAGTTAGTGATGGACAAGCGATTGTATTATACGCAGTGGAGGAAGTTTTGGGCGGGGGAAATATTACTTCATAGAATAAAGAGTGTTATTCTTTAGTAGTTACAAATAGAAGGGTTTATAAGACACGATATTTTTAGTTTTTTATGACAGGTAAAGAAAAGACTAGTATTTGTATGGTCTGTGATTCCGCAATAATTGATGGAAGGTTGGTTCCTGCTGGAGAATATTCTCTTGCTGAGGATGCTGTGCCTAGCCATGGCGTTCTTTCTCAAGGATGTGCCGATCTGTTATATAGGTTTGATGTGAATTCGGATCATAGAAAATGTCCTAGCCCCGGGGAAGAGATGGGAAATATTATATATGTGCCGTGGGATAGAAGATTGAAATTACCAGATAATTTTTTTAAAACAGTAGCCCCTGGATATGATGTCACAGTTTTAAGTAAGGATTATTCAAGGAGAAGATTAGATGAAGTATTAAGATCAGGTGTTAGTTTGATAATCTCTCGTAATCCCATTGGACCCTTCGGAGAGGTGGATTGTCCAGTCGTCTCAGGGCATGTGGATATTATTGAATTGGTGGGGGGAGTTCGTAAAGGACTTGAAAAATCAAGACAAGAGCATTATAGAAAGCATTTTACGTAATTTCAAAACCTTTAAAATCTCTTTATACTTAATCTAACTATGGAATTAAATAAAGCAATTGAGAAAAGAAGAAGCGTGAAAAAATTTACAAAAAAGAAGCCAGACTGGAGAGATATTATTGATGCAATTGATTCGGCAAGACATGCCCCAATGGCTGGAAACAAATTTAATTTAAAATTTATATTAATTGATGACGTCAATAAAATAGATGCATTGGCAGATGCCGCTCAACAGCCTTTTGTTTCTGGTGCTCATTTTATTGTTGTTGCAGTCTGTGACGGAGATTCTACTAGAAAAAGATTTGTTGATCGTGGCGCAATGTATTGTCATCAACAATCTGGTGCGGCAATCGAAAACTTTTTACTATCCCTACAAGATTTTGGACTCTCGACTACCTGGGTAGGACACTTTTTTGATAACAAGGTTAAAGAAATTCTGGGAATACCCGATAATGTTGACGTCGAGGCAATGTTTCCGATAGGCTACGAAGCTAAAGCCATGAGAACCAAGAAATTCAAAACGGGCATAGATACTATTATGAGATTTAATAGCTATAAGAACAAAGAGATGCAAAATACCCAGAGCATAAGTGCTTAAAATTCTAAAAAAAAATAAAAAAAAGAAAAAAAAGAAAATCAAAAAGAACCAACGGGTTCTTTTTATTTCCAGACTTCAATTCCTAAGTCGGTCATTTCCTTTTGCACAGGCATTGCTTGAGATTCTGTTTCACGACCTAATACGTATGGAGATTTTACTCCGGTCATGATAGTTATTACTCGAACTTTTCCTGCGAAATCTTTGGAAATTCTTGCACCAATGATTACTTGCGCTTCGTTGCTTAAATTTTCTGAAACAATTCTACCTATGTGGTCGAATTCTTCTAGCTTCAAGTCAGGTCCACAAGTTACGTGTACCAAAGCACCAGTAGCACCTTTGTAATCCACATCAAGTAGAGGATGAGTCAGGGCTTGCTTTACGGCTTCTGAGACACGGTCTTGAGTATCTGCTTCTCCGATACCAATAACTGCAACGCCACCATTTCTCATGATAGCTGATACGTCTGCGTAATCAAGGTTAATTAGACTTGGAAGCGTTATTGTTTCAACGATACCTTTAATCATAGTAGATACAAGTTCATTTGCAACAGCAAAAGCCTGCTCTATTGGAAGTTGTCCAGCAATATCAACAAGCCTGTTGTTATCTAGAACAATACATGTGTCAGATACTTCTCGAAGTTCTTGAAGTCCGAATTCTGCCTTGTCCACTCTAGCTTTTTCAGCTTCGAAAGGCATAGTTACTACACCAATCACAACAGCTCCAGTTTCTTTTGCCAATTGTGCGACAACAGACGCTGCGCCAGTTCCAGTTCCACCGCCCATTCCAGCTAATACAAAAACCATGTCAGCATTGCCAACGGCTTTTTTAATATCAACTATAGCTTCTTTAGCGGCTTCTCGACCTTTTTGGGGCATACCACCACAACCTAATCCACGTGTTAATTCTTTACCGATAAGTAATTTCTCGTCGGCTTTCGTTACACTTAAGTGCAGTGCGTCTGTGTTTGCTGCATAAATAGTAGCTCCATTAATTCCTTTGTTAAATAACCAAGTAACCATGTTACCACCACAACCACCACAACCAATAACCTTAATGTTGGCCTTCCCAGCCCTTAATTCATCAAAGTTAATACTATGAGTTCCAGTATTTTGAATTGCTTCTTTAGCGAAATCTAATACCATCTTTATTATTTGTCCTCCCTTATCATTATATATCTCTTATTCTAGGAACAGAGTGTGCCCTATGCTTGTTTGAGTTAGAAATTGTTTATATAGATTTGTTTAGTAAAGGGGAGGTTTAGAGGATAATAATTTTTAAAAAGTTCTTTTGTTATTGGGTTTTATGGATAAGGAATTTGAATTTTTGAAAAAATTTTCTTTGGGAGACTATAGAAGTGGAAAGTTAGATAGTTATGGCAGACTTCTAAATGTTACTGAAACAATTGATGCCATGGAGAATGTGGCAGAAAACTATGATAAAGGTTTTGATGGCTTGGGCAACCTATTTGGAGATGTTTTTAATGGGAGACAGGTACTCACTTCTACCGAAATTCATTCTGTTCCCCGCAAGGGTTTTACTTTATCTGGTGGCTTGTATGTACCTTTTGGTTTTGGTGCTTTTTATAGGGAGAGGAATATGAGTTTTCTAAAAAAACATGGTTTAATAAAAGTGCTTTTCCCAGGAAAAAGCCTTAATTGTTTGGCTCGACTTTTACGAGGAAATAAATTATGGCTTGATATGCTGAAGGAGCCAGGTGAGGATAGTGGTAAGGAGTGGATGGGAAATATTTATTTTGATATGGATTATGCTGGTGACTTTATGGGATTAAATATTGCGGGACCCAAGGATGTTTCTGAATATGCCGGATTTTTTAATAGAAAGCCACAGTAATTTTTAATAATAAGTTTAGGTGTTTGTCTGATAAAGTGTTATTTCAGAAAACGATAGTTTTTAATAGGCTTTACTGCGATTATTTTTATGCTATCGGCCAGCGAATTGTACCAGAAGCAGGATGAAAAAAGGCTTAGCAGAGCATGGGGAAAATTTGAGTTTTTTAGTCCTTCATTAAGTGTTTTAAGTTCAACGCTAGTACGTAGGGCGATTGGGGAGGGAGACAGAGGAGTTTTTTTAAAGCAAGCTCAGGCAAATCATTTCCCAGATGATAGTTTGGAGGATGGCAGAAGGAGGTTCATTGAAGCGGCAAATCGTGGGATAGGGGCATTAAATAAGTTATGTTTGGAACATATTAAAGAGCCAGACCTTTTTATTTTAGATCCCTTAGGAAAAGGTGTAGATTTTTTGAATCTTGCTACAACTGCTAAAGAAAGGTGGATAGAAGCTCGAGATGGAAGGCATGAAGGGAGTCGTCCCATAAGTAGAGAGGGTCGCTTAGAAATAAGTAAGGCATATAAAAGTGTTGAGAGTGTGGGTTTAGCAAACAGAGTTTTGATGATTGATAACGATCCCTTATTCCAAATTGCCGAGAGTAGACACCCTCTTATATTAGACAGGTTTCGGAGAATGTTGGGATTAGAAAGAGCGGGAACATCAAATCATCCCGATTTCGAGTATATTTGGAAAGCAGGAGACAATATCTCAATGTATGGAGATGAAGACTCTCCATTTAGGTCTAGGATTAAAGGTCTCGATGAAGAAGGGAATCCTCGTTACGGATCAATATTAATAAAAATGCTAGCTAAGGGAGATTACTTGGGGGCCGTAAGAGATAGGACCGGTATAGAAATTATTGTTGAAAACCCGGAAGAAAGAGATAGGCTATTGGGAAAATTTAGAGCGATTAGAGGAGGGGGAAAATTTGAGAATTTTAAGTCTGGGGCTGCAGGGAGGGGGGAGCATTCAAGTGGGGACCATTATTTTACGAAATTTGTTTTTAGAACTCCAATAAAAACTGGAAGTACAAGCGGAGGGCTCGATAGATATGAGAGGGTTCCGGTGGAGGTGCAGATATTAACTTTGGATGCCCACAATGAAAGAAACAGCGATCCTGCTATTTCTCATGGAGAGTATAGGGAAAGACAGTTTGGAGGCGTTTTTCCAGCATTTTATCCAAAAGAAATTTATGGCCCATTAATAAGTTAGTATATTAGGAATTTAACGAAAAAAATAATTAACCCTCAACTCTTTTCTTCAAACTATGAACCCTATTTCTTAACGCAATGGCCTTTTCAAAGTCGAGTTTATCAGCAGCTTCTTCCATGTCGGCAGTCAATTCAATAATCAAATTAGGAATTTCAGCTTTGGGTATATGTTTACTATCCGTAATTGGGACATCTATGGATTTTACGGGCTTGATAATAGTTTTCGGAGTTATATTATGTTCTTTATTATAGCTTATTTGTATCTGACGACGACGTTGAGTTTCCTCCAGCGCATGAATAATAGATTTAGTCATAACGTCGGCATATAAAACAACTTTTGCATTTTTATTTCTCGCAGCTCGACCAATGGTCTGAATAAGCGAACTCTCATTTCTCAAAAATCCCTCTTTGTCTGCATCGAGAATCCCAACGAAGCCAACCTCCGGAATATCAAGTCCCTCACGAAGTAAATTAATCCCAACTAAAACATCAAATTTCCCAAGCCTGAGCTCTCTAATTATTTCAGTTCGCTCCAATGTATCAATCTCAGAATGCAAATATCTAGTTTTAATTCCGGCTTCAGACAAATATTCCGTCAACTCTTCGGCCATTCTTTTGGTCAGGGTTGTGAGTAAAATTCTATCCCCGCGTTTGATAGTTTTTTTAATCTGCTCTTTCACGTCATCCATTTGATTTTTAATAGGTTTAACGCTAACTTCGGGATCAATTAATCCAGTGGGTCTAATTATCTGTTCAACAATTTTACTCGAAATATCTTTTTCATATTCTCCAGGCGTAGCCGAAACAAAAATTACAGAGTTTTTCTTCAGACATTTTTCAAACTCGTCATATTTTAGAGGACGGTTGTCATACGCACTTTGCAATCTAAATCCGAAATCAATCAAATTCTTTTTCCTGGCCTTGTCTCCCTTGTACATACCATGTGCCTGCGGAACACTCTGATGACTCTCGTCGATAACAATCAAAAAATCATCTCCAAAATAATCAAGAAGTGTGTATGGTTTTTCTCCAGGAGCTCGATTATCAAAATGTCTAGAATAATTTTCTATTCCCTTGCAAAATCCGGTTTCTTTTATCATTTCTATATCATGAAGAGTCCGTTGTTTTATTCTATGTCTTTCAATTAAATCTAGCCCTGTCAAATCTTTTTCTAATTCGTCCTCGATAGATTTTATAGCAAGATTAAGTTGACTTTCTGGAACGACAAAATGTTTCGCAGGATAAACTGTATAATGATCCCACTCCCTTACAACGTCTCCGTTAATTTTATCAATTTCATTTATTCTTTCAACACGATCTCCATTTAATTCGATTCGGATAATGTTTGGAGTTTCATAACTGATAAAATCAATTACGTCGCCCTTAACTCTAAATTTTCCAGAAGATAGGTCTGTGTCGTTTCTTTCGTATTGAGAGGAGACAAGTTTTGTAATAATTTCTTTCCGGGTTATATTTTGGTTGACGTCAATTCCAAATCTGAAATCATTAAAGTTTTTGGGATTTCCAAGTCCGTATATGCAAGAAATACTCGAAACAACAATCACATCATCACGAGACAATAAGGCCGCGCTAGCAGCAAGTCGCATCTGGTCAATTCTGGGGTTTATCGCAGAATCTTTTTCAATATATTTATCGGTAGAAGGAATATAACTTTCTGGCTGGTAATAATCATAATATGAAACAAAATATTCAACTTTATTGTCGGGGAAAAGTTCTTTTAACTCTTCATAAAGTTGCGCGGCAAGAGTTTTATTGTGGGCCAGAACAAGCGTTTTTTTATTTACATTTTTTATTACATTTGCAATAGTAAAAGTTTTTCCAGAACCAGTAACTCCCAAGAGAGTCTGAAAATTCTCTTTCTTTTCTAGACCTTCGGTTAATTGTTTTATTGCTTCTGGTTGTGAGCCTGCCGGTTTATGTGGGGCAGATAATTTAAATTTCATAAAAAGTTCAATATCCATGGGTATAAAAGTTTATTCTTAAGATGGCACACCAAAATAACTATTAAAATATCAAGATAAGCTTTTTTTTCCACGAAGCAATCTATTATAACTAATTGCAAATCTATGCGCTTCATCTCTTATCTGCTGTAAAAATAATCTGGCCTTACTCTTGCTTCCTAACTGTAAAACTCTACCGTCGGGCAAATAAATTTCTTCTTCTCTTTTCGCCAAGGAAACTATCGGAATATTGATTTTGAGTTTTCTTAATTCTCTTAACGCAAACTCTAATTGAATTTCTCCGCCATCAATTAATATCAAATTAGGATATTCCCCCCTATTTTTCCCTATGCCATAATATCTTCGCCCAACAACTTCTCCCATCGCCGCAAAGTCGTCCACGCCCTCAACCGTTTTTATTTTAAACTTACGATAGTTGCTCTTGTCAGCTTTACCATTTCTGAATTGAACCATCGAAGCTACCATATCAGTTCCAGACAAATGCGAAACATCAAAACATTCAATAACATTAGGAATCTCATTGAGTCCAAGTTCCTTTTGTACGGCAATTAATTTCTCAGAGTCTCCAAAAAAAGAAATCTCAATATTTTTAGCAACTAAATCCAAGAGTTCTTTCAATTCTCCCTTTTTCGGAACAACAATTTCAACTTTCCCACCCATGTTAGTACGAGAGGACGCCCTGAGATGCCACCCCTTTTTCTTCCTCAAAAACCCAACAAGATCATCACCAATTTCTTCAGGCAAGATAATTTTCTTCGGAACTTTATTCTCAGAATAATATTGAACCAAAAATTCATTTAAAAAATCAGGCTTGAAGTCGAAGACAAATTCGTTTTTATTCTCCAAGGTTCCTTTGTAAATATTAAATGCCATAAGGTAAACCATATCTTCGCGAACTTCGAAATTAATTATATCTTCATCATATTTTTTATTTCTCTCCATGTTTTGTTTTTCCTTAAGCCAAAGAATTGCCTCGACTTGACTTTTTGAATCAAGCGCTTTCTCATATTCCTGTTTTTTAGAAAACTTTTTCATTTTTTGCTTAAGTTCTTTCTCAAGTGACTTTGTCTTACCAGATAGAATAGATTCAACGGCCCGGACTTTCTCTATATAATCTTTTTCAGAGATTTTTTTCACGCAAGGGGCATTGCAGATATTCATATGATACCTCAAGCACGGTTTTTTTGGAAGATTTTTGCAAGTTCTAAGTTTGAATGTTTTATTCAATAAATATTTGATATAATCTCGAGCTTGAGCCGAGACGAAAGGCCCGTATAGCTTTTTCCCAGATTTATTCCCACGAGACATAATCAACCTAGGGAATTTCTCATCTGTAATCTCTAAAGACGCATATCTTTTGGAATCTTTCAAGTCAATATTATATTTTGGAGAGTGTTTTTTAATAAGATTATTCTCGAGTATCAATGCTTCAACTTCACTAGAGGTAACAATAAAGTCAACGCTAAAAATATGTGAAATCATCGCAGAGGTTTTCAAATCATGATCCTTTTTTACAAAATAAGATGACACTCTTTTTTTCAAATCTTTTGCTTTCCCGACATAAATAACTCGCCCCAGACTATCTTTGTAAATATAACATCCCGGAAGATTCGGAAGATTTTTCGTATCTATCATGGGGACGTCAATAAAATAGGGAATTTAAGGTTTACCCCTAGCATATCAATGCAGGAGGACGCCAGGAGGTGTTAAGTTTTGGGAAAAAGAAGGGAAAAGTTTTTAATAGAAGTGTAACCATTTAATAATGATAAATGGAAAATAAATTAAGGATATTGCAAATAGCGCATCCGAATGTTCCGATACTGGCAAAGTCTGGAGGATATGGAGGACTAGAAGAAGTTGTAGAAGTGCTAGATAGGCGTTATGCCCAGATGGGACATAAATCTTTTGTTGTAGCATCATCCGATTCAGATGTTTCAGGAACATTGTTGCCCACAATACCTTCTTTGTATGGACCAGGGAGGGGACACATGAAAGCAGATGTTGATCATATATCAAGAGGTTTTACTGAGCATGCGAGAAAAACATGGGAGCACATAAAGGAAGTTCAGCCGGATGTAATTCATGATCATACAGGGTATCACAGGGAACGTTCTGTTTCTGAGCGTCTTTTTGATACGAGCAAGGGACTAAGAACTGCCAAAGAAATAGAGGCGGGAGGGATACCACCAGTATTAATAACACTTCACGGATATTTAAACGAAGAGAACCGAGAGATGTATGAAGGCTTTGAAGAATTGTTTAGAGATCAAGGAGTTCATTTTAGCGCAGTAAGCCAGTTTCAAAGAGCTGCATTTAGAGGAACAGTAGACGTAGATAGCGTTGTTTTAAACGCAATAGATGTAGATTCTTACGAATATGGAGGCGAAGGCGCAGGGTATGTTTTTTCAATGGGATCTATATATAGAGGTAAGGGAACTCATGTTGCCATTGATACGGCATTAAAATTAGGAAAAAAATTAATTTTAGCTGGACCCTATTTTCATAACGCAAAATACTGGGAAGAAAGGCTTCGGCCAAAGGTAGATAGAGTTGAGTTAGGAGTCCCCGCCGATCAGCTTAGAGATTTAGCTCGAGAATTTGTGGAGTCTGATGATAATGTTCTTTATGTTGGAGAACTCGGAGCGAGAGAAAAAAGAAAATTATACACAGGAGCAGATGCATTTTATTTTCCAGTTACAATTGACGAAACATTTGGACTTGTTTCAGCAGAGGCAAACGCATCTGGAGTCCCGGTAGTTTCCTATCTAAGTGGAGGGGTGCCGGAAGTGGTGAAGAATGGAGTAAGTGGATTCACCGTGAGAAGAGGGGATGAGCAACAATTCATCAGGGCAGCATCTAGGGCTGGGGAGCTTTCTAGACAAGATTGTAGAGCGTGGGCGGAAGAAAATTTTAGGGTTGAAAGGCAAGCGTCAGACTATATGGGCGTATATAGAGACATGTGTCAGAACTCAAACGGTCGAGGGCAAGGATGATGACAAAAGGAGACACACTTTATGTAGGGGCACATGCAGACGATATATTTATCGGAGCCGGAATCACTATATCTAGAGCACTAGAAGACATACATATTTTAACAGTTACAGATAGTTCATCTTCTATAAAGTATCCTTGGACTGCAGGAGGAAAGGAATTTCGTTCAGCAGAAGAATATTTTGCCCAAAGAAGAGGCGAGGAAACTGCTGCCATGCAAGACTTGGGAGTGTCTCCGGACAGGGTGTACATGGATGGGGAGTTTCCTGACCAACAAACATATAGGCACGTAGGTGAAATTGTTGAAAAAATAGAGAGGACCATCAGTGAGAAAAACATAGAAAGAGTTGTTACTCATAGTTTTCCAGAGGCACATCCAGATCACGAAATAGTTTGGTTCTGCGCGCATGCAGCTGGAAGAAATAAGGGAGTAGGGGTGGAAGAATATGTTACATATAGACTTGATAGAGATGGAAAGTATGTTAAATCCTTTTTGGATGATAATGAGATGAGCGGGGTGAGGGAGACGAGACTTACCGAAGAGGAACAATCGTTTAAAGACGAGGTTTCCAAAAGATACGAAACGCAGCAAAAGACCTTAGGGATATTTAGGACGGGCCATGAGATTGTTGGCGTCAGAAAGAATTTTTCTATACCCACACATGAAGAGTCGCGTTATTATTATGGCGATAGAGCAGGGTGTCCAACACCGGAAGAAATAAGAGGCGCCATGAAGGGATTTACAGAATGAGCGCACCTCACGCAGTGATATTAGGAATGACGGGGGTAAATCCACTTGGGACCATAAGAAGTCTGGGGCGAGAGGGAATTCCAGTGGTGGGAATGCATATAGAGGGAACAGATGCAGATGCGGCCAGATCTAAATATTTAGAAGAACCAGTCCGAAGAGTGGAGGGAGAAGAAGAATTATTAAGAGAATTATTAAGTTTTGCAGGAAAGCAAAAAGAAAAAAGTGTTTTATTCCCAACGGGAGATGAATACATAGTTTTTTGTTCAAGAAATTTTGAGATACTCCAAGAGGGTTTCCATGTACCACACGCAACTAACGGGAAATTAGAAGGACTTTTGGATAAAAATGCAAATAATAATATGGGTAGAGGCACTGGCTTTCGTGTTCCTTGGTCGGGGTATTTATCAACCTTTACAGGAAGAGAAATAGATGGACCAGTTATAGTTAAGCCAGTAAATAGTGTAGGTAGCAGCAAAAGAGATATGTGTGTTTACAATAGTGGCGGGGAGGCAGCAGGCAGAAGACAAGAATTAATAGATAAACATGGAGAGATGGTGGTTCAGGAGTTTATTCCAGGCGGGAATAGGGATTTGGTAGAGGTCCATGCTTATGGCGATTCTAGCAGAGTCATTATATCAGGTATGCAAAGAAATTTATTTTCCAGAAGAATGAATAAGGGCGTTTATGGAGGAGTTGTATTTGAAAGTATATGGCTACCAGAGCTAATTGACCCAAGTAAAAGATTAATGGAAAGATTAGTCTTCAATGGACCAGTAGATATTAATCTTAAAAGATCAGATTTAAATGGAAAATATTATTTTATGGAGGTCAATCCAAGAACTAGCGCCAATCTTTCTTTAGACACAGAGACGTGTGTAAATTTGCCAGCGGTTGTGTATACTGATTTAACCGGAGGAAATTCAAGTCGCCTATTAGGAAAACAGCAAGAAGAAGGTGTGATGTGGCTGTGGGAAACAAGCTTAGATAAATACATTCGACAAGGCGGGTCGGGGAGAGAGTTACTAAATACATTAAGGGGTAAAAAAATATTGCCAGCTATTTATGACCCAGAAGACCCAGATCCATTTAATGATGAAGGATTTACCGAAGAGACAAAATATATTTTAAAAGAACTGGATATAAAATAGCATTTCTCTGACATCACTTCACGCATTCACCCCAACTAGACCGGATTTCTTAGATTGCTAAGGTCAGAAGTCAGATATTTACTGTGAGGGATGGAGGATTACCCCTGAGTATCAACAAATGGAGGATGTTCGAAGACGCCCCATCAGACCCTGCATCCCACTCATCAGATTCTGCCAGTCATTTTAGTAGCTAGTTAGTTTACCCCATCAGACCTTGCATCTCCTTGTTCGTAGATAGTTAAGGTTAGATAATGTATTTAAATTAAGAAGTTATGGAATTTTTATGAAAATTTTATTTATTGATGAGTCGAAGAAGGTAGAAATAAAAAAAAGGAGATTTTTTTTACTGCTAGGCATAGTTGTGGACTCTGAAAAGATGTTCCAGGTGGAATCTAAATTAAGAGCGCTAAGGTTTAATATTCTCTAAGTAATTTTAAGCAGTTAAAAACCAATTATCTAGAGCTTGAAAATAAGAAAAAAATTTCTGAAAAAATGGCCGACATCTTAAAAGAAGCGGATTGTTATGTTCTTTCAATAATTTTAGGTCCAGTGACAATGCAATCTGTTAAAAATTTTGAGGATTGCTACTTGGAAGCTATTGGGTTTTTAGCAGAAAGATTTTTTATAAATTTGAATATCTCAAAAGATTTTGGGTGGGTAGTCCACGATTCTATTGATGGAAGTGAAAAAGTTTTTAGAAATGGATTTAAAGAGTATGTAGAGAAGACAATTTTTTCACTTCCCAGATGGAAATATGGATATTCTATATCAGATAGAGTTTATCCCTGTTTGTCTTTTTTTGATGATAAAAATTGTGGCATATTGCAATGTTCAGATTTAATAGCTTTAGCTTTAAATAATTCCATATGGAAAAACATAAAAGATTTATCAGATAATAATTTACAAGTAGAGGAATTGAAAAATAATAATGATTTTTTAGAATTATATTGGGACCTATTTAAAAAAAGCGAAAGCGGAATAGTAAATGGATATGGGATCAAGATTTGGAATTAAAGAGTTATTTTTCATAAAGACCGTTATCAAGATATCCTGCCCATTTAATATATTTTTCAAACAGATATTTTTTATCAAGGATAAATTGATTTTGGGTCAACAAAAAACGATCATTAGAGACCTCTTTATCTATTTTTTCTAGGTTCTTTCTTCTTATACTATATGGTCCCCATTTTTGCTTAAGCAAGAGAATAAGAATTGATATCAGGAGTAAAAGACACAGGAGGAGTAATGTTTTTATTTCATATGGAGCATAAATGAGTAAGGTTTCGCCTATCAGGTAAACAGTTAAGTTTCCAATAATACCAAAAAATAAACCAAAAAAGAGACCTACGCTAAATCTTTCACTTGACTTCATCTTTTTTAAATGGCGGTAGTTCTCTCTCTCAATGTAATTGAGAAAATCATGATTGTCCTCGAGTTCTTTTGTGGTAGGTTTTTTATCATCCATAAGTCGCAAAGTCAGATACCTCTTTTAACTTTTATTACCCTTCAACATATCCTTCAAATACTTCCCACAAAAACCCCTACAACATCTTCCCTAAATACTTCCCAGTCCAACTCATCTTATTCTTAGCCACTTCCTCCGGCGTTCCTTCGGCAATTACTAATCCTCCACCGTCTCCACCCTCAGGCCCCAAATCGATAATCCAATCAGCACACTTTATCACATCTAAATTATGCTCAATAACAACTACGGTATTTCCTTTGTCTGTCAAATCATTCAAAACACTAATGAGCTTTCTAACGTCGTGAAAATGTAGCCCAGTAGTCGGCTCATCCAAAATATAAAGAGTTCTGCCAGTTCCTCTTTTTGATAATTCTTTTGTAAGTTTTATTCTTTGACTCTCTCCGCCACTTAATGTAGTAGAACTCTGCCCAATTTTTATATACCCCAATCCAACACGACTGAGCATCTCTAATTTATTTCTAATCGTGGGAACAAACTCAAATAATTTTAACCCTTCTTCAACTGTCATACCGAGTACATCCGCAATAGACTTACCCTTATATCTAACTTCTAAAGTTTCAGAATTATATCTTTTCCCGTGACACTCCTCGCATTCAACATAAACATCAGGCAAAAAG
>Ga0208904_1000409_pt1 | contig 36724 bp, 70 predicted proteins | sample AntAceMetag02UKB_FD_184774 | JGI IMG/M metagenome (GOLD analysis project Ga0208904, IMG submission 184774) | Saline lake microbial communities from Ace Lake, Antarctica - Antarctic Ace Lake Metagenome 02UKB (SPAdes) (version 2) | ecosystem: Environmental > Aquatic > Non-marine Saline and...
TCCTCCTTAGTTTCTTTTATCTGATTAACAATATTAACCCACTGATAACCTTAAATCTTTATTTAAACATTTACAACTTGGTTTCCATAAATATTTGTTTAATTTCTTTGTTCTTGTATCAACTGCATTAACAAACTTCTTACCACACTTAGGACAAGTTAGCATATATTCCATATGAGCTTCAGGATAATTTTTAGCCATCCAACTCATATAATCAACTAATTCATTAAATGCTTTTTTTCTTATACTTTCTTTTGTTTTCTCTTCCATAGTTTCTCTAATCCGATTAACAGTATTACTCTTCCAGTTGGTTACAGTTTGTAACCATCTTCTAATCTATTTAAGTGTCACCATAAGTATCTATTACATATTGTAAAAACAAAAATAATACTAATGGACATAATAATATAAAATACCAAAAAAGCATTGAATAAAAAGCAAATAAAGGTAATATTATAATTATCATTAAAAAAGATAATATTCTATATACTATACTCGCAGGTCTTCTTAAAAACACTACAATCTTATTTTCTTTTATCATTTATCTCTCTCCTAGTAATCAGTAACCTAAAAGGGGATTCCTCTTCTCGTATCTCCTTATTTCTATCTTTCTAAGTTCTGGTTCATAATTATATTCATCTGTTTTATCTTGATTTTCATAATCTTTAGACACTTGTTTTAATAATGCTTTAAGCCACTTAATAGCTTCTTTTCTAGTTTTAAAACTACCACAAGGTTGTCCATCTCTTGTTGCTAACCAAAAATATTCTGTTTTCATAGTATCTTTACCTTAACTAAGAGCAACAATCCTTACAAGGTTTATCACATTTATTTATATCCTCATCATAACACACACACCAACCACATTCAACTACACCGCCTTTTGATATTAAATTATTTCCTAAATCTTTTCCGAACTTACAAAACTCTGAACAAGTCATATTTTCTTTTATGGCTTCTGTTCTCACTTGATAAAGTTTTGTTGTCGTACAACCAACTAAACTAATCATTAAGATTAGTAAACATATTGTTATTATTTTCTTCATTCTCTTTAACCTCCATTATTCTTTTTCACCTAAGAGCATTATAATACTCGTCACCCTCACAGATATTTTGAGCTATGTGATTTCCTTTTAATAACATCATACAACCTTCTAATGGTTCAAATTGTTTTAGCATAGGTTTATAATTATCTTCACAAATTTCAATACCTCTATTAACTCCTTTATTATATCCTACTTCTTCCCAATCTTTTGCAATTTGTTCTATATCTGGTTGGTAACAACCAGTTAAAACAATCAAAATACAAATTCCAATTATTATTATAGCTTTCATTTTCTCACTTATGTGTTATCAATCCAATTAATATGTAAACAACCCATATTTCCTTGTTTTCCAATAACTATAACATGTGTTTTACTAATCTGTGTTATAATTAATTTTGATTTAATTTTTATTTTATCTCCTATTTCTATTCTTTACCTCACTAGACAGAAAGGTTGCCATATTTTGAATGTAAATCTCTATGGCAAACTCTGCATAATATTATAAAATCATAAGTATTGTAATCATTATGATGTCTTTCTAAGTCTTTTTGACTTCCACATACACAACAATGTTTATTTGATATATCTCCAGATGAATACCTTGAATAAGCCCTTAAAAGGAGTTTTCTTCTTATTTCAGGGTCTTGATACCTTTCCCTATCATAACTTCTCTTTTTAGCAAGTATTTTCTCTTTATTCTCTGTTTGATACTTCTTATCTGATTCTCTCTTATTTTTAATATATTTCTCAGTTTTTCTATTATTAACATAATACTTATGATTATATTTCTTAACCTTATCTGGATTAGCCGAAATATACTTTCTTCTTCTTTCATCTTTCTGTTCTTTTGTCATTACCATTTTGAAACATATTTTACATGGTGTATTAAAAACCAAATAAATATTGTAGTTATAATTAAAAGTGAGATTACACCACAAATTGCACCTATTTTGTATATCATTTTTTACCTCTTTCCATCGCAAGAGTAATATATGAATCACATATATCTTTTCTTGTTATATTTACCCTATGTGTTCCATAATCTAAACTTACTTTAACATCATCGCATTGTTGTCTTATACTCCATTCTAAATCACCAATATATTCTTCCATGTCCTTTGAGCTATTTATTGATTCAACTGTTATCTTTTGTTCTTCTACCCAATCACAACCCACCAATAATATTAATATTCCAATCATTATTATTTCTTTTATCATTTGTCTTTCACTCAAGAGCATTATTAATTTCTTGATCCCACCAAGCAGATTTACATTTAGGACATTGCCTAACTTCTTTATTCCTTGGTATCCACTTATGATTACACTTTTTACATTCAAGTTCTTTTAGTTTTAGTTTCATTGTTATTCCCCTTAGGTATACCTATAAGAATACCTTAAGTATATAAACCTTTCGGTGTTATAGTATATATTTCTAATCATTTTCGCTTTATGCCTGATTTACGAACATTCTCTTTCTGTGTAGTAATATATCTATCAAGATATACTGCTTTAAAACATTCCATACAACCTAAAACATACTCGGGTTCAAGATCTTTAGTCCATTTAATAAACCAATCTAATATCTCTTGTGCCATTTTCTCTTTTCTCTTTTCATTCATTTCTTATTCACCTTTCATTGGAACTACGAACTTTCTTTAATCTCCTATTCTCTTTTTCTAAATATGTAATTCTATCAATAAGTGCTTGAGCTATTCTATCTTGTTGGGTTATTGGTTCTGGCATCAGAATTTTTCCTCATAACTTTTCAAAGCATCCACAGGATCTGCATGGGTATAAATTGATGTTGTTGCAATGTTATCATGCCCTGCCATAATCTGAACTTGATTAATAGGTACTCCTTGATTAACTAACCTGGTGCAGAATGAATGCCGTAATGAATGGAAATGTATAGTTGGTTTAGTTTCTGTGATCTTTGCCCTGGTTGCTGCAACCTTAAAAGCTTGTTGAACACTTCTCCTAGCAGAAGGAATGTTTTTATACTTTTTTGTTAGTGGTAAATAATCTAACATCTTTGTTTTAAAAGATTTAGGTAAAGGAACAATTCTTTGTTTACCATTCTTTGCATCTACAATAAATATTTTCTTTGCTTTCATATCAACTTTATTTGCTTCTAAAGGTGGTATGTTTTCTCCATTATCTCTTATACCCCCAACTATCTCTGAAATCCTCATGCCAGATTCAAAAGCGAGGCAAAATGCTATCTTATGGTGATACTTCTTTGTTGCATCTAAAAGTTTAGTATATTCTTCTGGTGTTAGGTATGATGGAAGTTTCTTTGACTTCTTTGTTTTCTTTGGTTGTGTTTCTAGTTTGAAGAGTTCATCCATATACTTATCTTTATCAATCAACTTCTTTTCATATAATTCTTTTAATTGTTTTTTATTAGCCATTGCGAACATTTCTCCATTTTATTTACCTTATCATTATTCTTTTACTTTCGTAATCCTATTGGTTTGTGAACTTTATATTAATACCTTTTGTTTTAATCTTATATTTTCTACTTCACAATATTTCTTTTCAATTTCAAAACCTATCCATCTTCTTCCTAATTGATAACTAACTACTCCTGTTGTTCCTGAACCCATAAAAGGATCACATACTAACCATCCAATCTTTGAATGTGATGTAATTATTTCCCTTATAACATTAATGTTTTTTGCAGTTGGATGATACCATCCTTCTTTCTTAACATGATTACCTATTAAACAATCATGAATATATTTATCTCCATCATGGTGAAGTTCAGGAGTTTTTGAAAGTATATAAAATACTTCAGATTTTCTAAGTATTCTATTATGTGGCATTGAACAGTCGTTAGGTTTGTAAAAATTACATCCTTTTTGGAACTTTAAATTAGATTTAAGTAGACATTTCCAGAATAAAGGTAATTTCTGCCCTGAATCAAAAAAAACCACCACAGAATGCTTAGGTTTAATAATCCTTGCCATCTCATTAAATATTGGAACTAAAAACTTAATAAAATCTTCTTCTGTAAGATTATCATTCTTAAATTCCTTATTTAAATTATATGGTGGATCGGTTACGATTAAGTCTATACTAGATTCTTCTAATTGTTTCATTCCTTCTAAACAATCCATGCAGTGTGTTTTATTAATTTCCATTTAAATCATTCTGTTCATTATTTGTTTCTTCTTTTATTTTCTGTATCTTTGAATAAATAACAGATGTTGATCTATTTAACTTTTTAGCAATTTCATTAATAGAATATTTATTATGAAATTGTTCTAAAAACATTTGTTCTCTTTCAGTCCATGATGAATTACCCTTTATTTTTTTAGGAATATCTACACCAGTTTTTCTAAGAAATAAAACTCTTTGATTAATTGATTGTCTAGTTCTATTTAATTTTGCCCCTATTTCTTTTCCTGAAAAATTTGCATAATTTTCTTTAAGAAAATTTGTATCTTCTTCTGACCATTTTGGATGTTTTGTTTTTCTATCGTTTCTTTTAACTAAAGGTTTATCTTCACCTCTCAAAATAGTTTTATACTTTGATTGTTTTTCATTCAAAGTTATTTTCTCTATTAAATTATAAGCCATTGATTTCTCCATAATATTTAATCCAACCATTTCAACAACCGATCTAATTAGTTCTTGTTTTTGCATCTTACATCATCTCCGTCAATTTATTATAAAATGGGGTTATCTTTTTCTCTAATAACTTCTTTAGTTTTTCTCTTTGCTCATCTGTTGATTTTTTTATTAAGTCATTACTAAAAAATTCATTTAGTTTTAATATTTTATTTTCAATTATCTTCATAATAGAATAAGAAACATTTTCATTTATTTCTAGATTCCTTTGCCTTTTAAGATTCCTTATATCATTTCTTACTTCTACTGAATCTTCTTTTTTTAGTTTATCCATTGCTTCATCTGCTAACCAATCTATATCTTCTTTTTTTCCAGATAAAACTTCATCAACTAATGATGCAGACGCATTTGCTTTTTTTAGATTTGATATAATGTTTCTTATCTTTCTATTTTTAGGGTTAGTTGCTTCTATTATTTTTTTAGCTTCTGTAGATGATATACCTATATATTTTCCAAAAGCAGAATAACCTTTATCATTTACTCCTGTTGGTTGTGGATATTCTTCTAAAAAATAATTCCAGAATACGCTGCCAATTGCTTCACGAACTTCCCATGTATTAAATCTCTTGTTTAAAATATTACTTGATAATATTACTGCATTTTTTTGAAAATGAGAAAGATTATCCTTTCTTCTTACTAAGATTTCTTTTTGTTTTAATTTTTCAGTTATTGCTTTAAATCTCCTATGTCCTGATAATATAAAATTATTTTCATCAATTATTATTGGTTCAATTTGACCAATTAATTTTATATTGTCCGCTAAACTTTGTATCTCTGTTTCATCATACTCTTTTCTTGGTTGATCTGGATTAAATTTCAAATCACCAACACTTGCCATAAATTCTTTTTTTGTTTCATTCATTTTCTTTTTCCTCCTCTAAGGTTTTTTTTATTTTATCTAAATCTCTATCTAGATATTTTACTTTTGTTCTCATTGATTTAATGAGCTTAATTTGTTTTTCTTTTTCCATTTTACCTTATCTTTCCTTTCGTACTATCTTGCTTATGCGATACTTTCGCTTTTGTGTACTTATGTGAACTTCCAAATAATAAAGTAAACAAATCCAATTAAAAATAAAAAACTAAGTACAACTATCAATAAAACATTACTATCTTCTTTTGGTTCTACTATTATCGGTTTTGTTTCTTCTTTGTTTATTATTGGTTTTACTTCTTCAACTCTTGGAGCTTCATAAACAATAGGTTTAGATAATATATCTAATAAATAAGTTCCACAATCATTGTAACAATCCCTTACCTTATTGCCATTTACTTCTTTCCATTCAGTACAATTCCAATTAGTTGAATTACATAAAGTTACATCTGTTCCATTTAAAACTTCATCTTTCCTATTACTTCCACCGCTTGATCCACCATTATTATTTGAAACTTCATTTTTAGTATAATCATAATTAAAAGTTATATTATAATCATTAATAGTATTTAATTTTGTAGTAAAATTGAAAACCCAACCATTAGTACAATTACAATTATAAAAGGAATCATTAACTTCAATACATTCATCATTTATTGTAAACTCATTATTATCTATCGTTCTATTCCCTTCTATAAAAATAATTATATTATCACATTCATCAAAGGTTTTTGTATAACTTTCTCCACCATACATAGCAAATGCTACTGGTATGAATAAAAGGAATATTAGTATCATTAGTTTTTTCATATTTTTCACCTGTATATTATATCATTTGTATTATAATAAAAAAATAAAAAAAAATATTTAATCTAATACCATTTTCTGCATTATGAAGGTATAAGTACCAAGAGCATTATCTTGAAATGCCATTACTACCTCAGTAGTTGTTGCTTCATTTGCATCTAATCCGTTGCTAGTGTATTTAGAAAAGTCTACAGTATTTGCATCTATTTCAACACATCCTTCATCTAAACCCAAAAGGTCTGTTCCACTTGCTATAACACTTTTAAAATCTCCACAAGTTACACCATCAGGATTAGTTACTAATTTTCTTGAACTTCCTGCAATAAACACACTTGCTAAATTTGTATCCCTTATAAAAAATGTTACTGGTTCTCCACCATAAACATTATCTAAAGATAATGTTGCTGGTTCACTTAACCAAGTTCCATCGGTTCCAGTAGTTGAAACCTCTAATAGCACTGGAGATTCTACTGTCACACTAACTTCTGCTTCATTACTCAAATAACTAACTAATGCAGCACTTGCTCCACCAATTACTAACAAACCAACTACAAACAAAGCAATCGGAATGCCTAATATTTTTTTATTCATTTTGTTTTCTTCCATTTTCTTTTTCCTCCAATATATTCTTTTATACAACAAACATTTTCAATTCATTTAATCTAATATGAATTTCATAATAACTGAAATCTTTTGGAGTTAATAATTTCAATCTATGCTCCAATTCAGTTATCCTGTTCATTATTTGATCATAAGTATTTATCATTTTTGTTTACTTCTTTCTTTTTTTTCTCTTTCATTTATCATCAAATCAATTTTATCATATTCTTTACTACAATCTTCACAAGCTAATAACAATCCACATTTCTTACATTTCTTCATTTTGAATTATGAGGTAGGGTTTTATGGATGAGGTATAAGTTAGAACTCATACACAAAAAAACCATTGCTTCGTTACCTAAAACAATACCCTGCTTTCTCATTTATAACTTCACCTCGTTAAAGGGGTTACTAGTTCCTTGTTGTTCAACAAAAGGTATTACTTGATACCTGGTATTCATACCTTGCCCTTGTTTGATCACACTTACAAATTCTAAGTTAGGCATTTTCTCAAGTAATGCTTTTATTCCACCAATAATACTTCCTGCTACTCTATATTGTTGGTTGTTTACTACTGCATACTTATAGGTGAATTTCTCACCATCTGTTTTTGTTCCTTCACCATCTTTCAACTCTATGCTAATTGGAATTTTATCCAAATCGGCTATGTTCAGAGTTTGCGGTGGTTGATATGCCATTGCTTCTTCTTTTAATGTTGCCATTTTCTATCCCTCCTTATTTTTCGTTGCACTTGATTAATTCATCAAGCTTCCTATAGGTCATAATAAAACCTATTAGGATCATTAGTGAATGTAATGCAAAACCTAGTAAATGTAATTTCTCATAAGAATTAATCATATTTACTTGCCTCCATCTTGAAGTTATGTGCTATTCCATCTTCTACTATGTTTGTGCTGCCACAACTTGAACACCTAGTTGGTTTACTAAATGCTGTGAATATAATTTGTCTATCTCCACATTTAAGACATTTATAGATTGTTTGATTCATATCCAATCACCACAAGTCCATCTATGTAACCTTCCTTTAGAAAACTCACACCATCTACTATTTGCTATGCAATAATCATTTAATTCTTTGATTGTTGCTTGGTATGGTAATATCATTTTAATAAGTCTCTAATTCTTCTTCAACTCTAAAACTTTCTGCTATCCATTCTGTATCATTCATTTTCAGTACCTCTTTTTTCTGTAAGATCTTTCCATGCTGCTTGTGCTTCATCTTTGATCTTTCTTTCTTTTCTTACTTGTTCTATTTTATTGTTAATATGCTTCTGCTTTGTTACCATTATTGATGTCCACATCTTGGACCTCCTTTGTTCTTTCTTTTTCTAGAAAAGCAAAAGTAATATCCATCAAAACATCACTTATTCTTAATTGCTTTCCTACACAATATAATTTTAATCTTTGCCATATTTTTTCATCTGCTTTTATTGCTTTTATTTGTTCCATTGTTTTGACCTCTTGGTTATATTAGTAATCTTACTAAACTTAATAAGTATATAAATATATAGGTTATTAAGTATATAGTTTGGTTTGAGCTTGTTCTGATTGGTTGATTTGAATTGGGGTAGTTTGTTGTTTAATGGGTGTTTCTTCTATTCTAAACAACTTTTTTAGGTTTATAGTACCTTTACAATGTTTTTCCCAATGTTGTTCGCAGATGGGGTGTTTGTAATATATTACAGATACTTTATTGTAACATCTAGGCAAACTACAAAGAGTTTTATCTTTTTTTTGGCTCATAATATACCTGCGCAAATATCACATATTACTTTTTCTTGATCATCTACATATTCCCAACCATCAGAAGATTTTAAACCGCATTTTGAGCAAGGTTGGTGGGTTTTGTAAGGATTTTTATGAAGTTTATCAATATGTTGTGGTTCAACATCTTCATATACAATATGTTGTGGTTTTTCATTATGTAAATTATGTTGATTATGTAAGGTTTTCACCTTGATTACATCACATGGAGAATTAAGTGGGTTACCTAACATAATTTGCATAATTTGCATAATTTCTTCTTCCCAATTTTCTTTTAATTCTAACCCTTCAATGAAATAACCACCTTCAAAAACACCATCGGTCGAATGGCTGGTCCTTCTTTGTTCTAATCCATCTTGAAGTAAAACCTGGCTAAATTCCTTTCTTGTAACTACTCTCCTTTTGATTTTAGATAAGAAAGAATTATAAGCAGAATATATCTTTGAATATAATACATAACCATTGTCTTTTCTAAAACAAGTTCTTTCTAAAAATAATGGTAATGGGTTACTTGCCATAATATATTTTTGTTTACGATCATCTATACTACCTTGGTTTGTAAATTTACCATTTTTTATTAGTTCAGGTAAAATACTTATTATTTTTTTAGCGAGATTATCATATTCAATAATTGGTACTGTATCTATTATATTATTCCCTTCAGGAAACTCATTAGGAAAATCTATAATCATCCATCTTCTCCAAAAACCTTCTGAAGTATCTTCTGTACTAGGTAAACTATTTGAATTGATTAATATCTTTGCATAATTAAAATCATCAAATGGTTTTTTGTTCTTAAATTCATACCCAATTAAATCTTGTCCTGCTAATTTTTTTAATAAACTTGTTTTATTCATTACACCAAAATTTGTTTCTCCTAAACTACATACTAATTTTTTATATAGTTTAGCTGATTCAAATTTACTATCAAGTAAAGTATCTAATTCACTACTACAAGTATTCTCAATACCTATAAAGTTTCGTAGTAGTTCTTGGAATTTAGATTTACCATTCCTTCCACCACCAATAAAACAGAATATTAAATGTATTGGGTAATCAACAACACAACAATAAGCTATAATTTCATATAAAGTTTTAACATATTTTTCTCCAACCCATTCTATAAATAATTTATTCATGACTGGAGTATTAATACTTTCTCCTATCTTCCAAGGTATTGGGTTAGTAAAGAAATAATCTTTTGTTACATCATATATTTTTCCACTCGTTATACTAAATGCTTTGTCTTTAAACTGTACCCATTTTTTAGGTGCTTCTTTAGGTTTCCTTTTTCTCCCAACTAATTGTAATGATTTTATAATTTGACTGAATACTTGTCCTTTTGTTAAATTCATAAAAGGTGAGGCATTATCTCTAAGGATATTAATTAAATCAACTTCATCAATCATTTCCCAATACTTATCATTAAAGTTCCATAACCACCACATATTACTTTTATCATAATAGAATGGTTGAATATCCCAAAACTTTTCAGCCATAGTAATATAATCTTCATTGAATACCATAATAGATTCGTCTAATTTGAAATCTTTTTGAAATTCTTTTATTTTAATATCTAATATTCTTTTAGCAGAATTAATTTTTGAGAAGATATCTTGATTTACAATCCAAAATCTAGCTTTTTTCTTTTTTTCAAAAGCACCAATATCAACTAAAGTTGTTGCTAAGTCAGATATGATAGATTTATCTATTTCACCAGAATAATTGAATCTATTTTTAATAGTATTATCATGTCTTACTTCTACTTGTTTTGAAGTGATAGTTAATTCTAAATCTTCTCCATTAACACTTATATTTTCTTTAATAAACATACCAGATTCAATTTCTTTTAAACTTCTTCCAGTTTCCATTAATATTTTTCCTCAACAATTTTAAGAACTTTATTATATATAATTGGATTAAGCATACCTTCATAATTACTTTCAATAAGTTTATTTTCTTCTGCAATATACAACATAGCTTTACAAGGTATTGGATCATCTTTTGGAAGTAAACCACATTTCTTTGCTTCTAACCAAGCATGGAATATTGCACCATTATCTCCTGTAATCATTGAGTTTCCTGCACCACTACCTTTATGTCCTGTTCCTGCATCCTGGCAACTCATATAACCTGATTTTACACACAGGAATTGAATGGGATTTAATGAAACTAAATGTCTCCAACAATGTGCTAAATCTCCATCTACACTAAAATTCATTCCAGTATCAGAAGAATGTAATGGGTGTGGTTCTCTTTTACCAGGGAAAGAACTCACAACATTTCTAATAGTTAAATCAAATAAAGCAGAATGTTTTCCATTAGGTTTTATAGCAACTGATTTTATTTTAGCAGGAATTTGTTTTTTAACATATTCATATCTTTCTTTAAAGAATAAAGGTAGACTTCTATAAGAAATTATACTTGGTGAACATTTATCTCTGACAGAATATAAACCTATCATATCTTCTTTAATTATTTTATCTTCAAAGTCTTTAGATAATTTTTCATTTTTAATATCATTAGTTGATGTTTCACAATAACTTCCTGCTGCAACAACATATTGATCTGAACTTCTTATTTCCCCATATTCTGTCGGTAAATTAATTGGTAGGATAGTATCATTTTTATCTTTCCAAAAAAAACCATGTAGCCCACATCTCTTTCTAGAAGTATTAATTAATGATTTAGGCATTTGGTCTAGTTTAGTCCAATCATCAATATCAATTATGATTAAAGGATCTTCTGCCCTAGCAGATAAACCAACATTTAATCCTATTTTTAATCTTTCTAATGCTTCTTCATAACTTAATCTTGCCCAGTTTGCTTTCCAATTACCCCTTCCTTTAGTTATATCCTTAGGACTTCTTTTAGCAACTGCTAAACCATCTGGTGCTTTATTATTTTGAACAACAGGAAAATACCATGGTATATAATCTTTATCTGCATTACTCATTAATAATTTATGAAATTTAATAAATTCAGAAGGATTTGTTTTAATCATTATAACCCACTCCAATATTGTTTCCATCTTTTTTTAATAGGATTAAATTCTTGTGATAATATTGCTGGTTTGCCTTCACAAAATTCATTTTCAGTTAATTCATTTAATGAATCAGAAACAAGGATACCCATACCTGCTTTTTTATCTTTTATTTTAAGATTCCAATCTTGCCATAATTGTCTTATTAAATCATGTGTTCTATTATATTCAAAATTAGGAATCACACCTATTTTAGCAGCAAATCTTTTTCCTTCTTTAGGACTTGCTAAACTATTTATGAATCCACCTTCATTATTAAATAAATGACCTTCTGTACTAAATTGTGTTCCTATTAAGAATTGTTTTATTTCAATTTCTTTTTCATTAATAATATATTTTGTGATACCTTTTACATAATCACAATAATATTCTTTTATTTTTACACCTTTTCTTAAATTAATAGTTTTAGAAGCATCTTTTAATTCAATTGCAAGATATTGATTAGTTTTATTACTTTTAAATATAATATCTGGTTTTTTAGCAGACCCAATTGTTTTAAATATTTTATAATTAGGAATTAAAATATCAAATTTTTTACTTTTTCTATTAAAATAAACATCACAACCATTTTGCATTAACCAAACACCAATTTTAATTTCTACTTTTTCTTCAGGTTTAAGTTTCATTTTAATCTACCTCCTCAATTCTTTTGATTGAATTTAAAGCTACTAAAATATCACCTAATTTATCATCTTTAATCTTTACAAATGTTTCATCATAATCTATAAGAATTCCTTTGAAGAATAAAACTCTGCCTACTTGATCACTTGTTATTTGTATTCTTTTTCCTTTATACTCACTCATAGATTCCATAATTCAATCACCGACTAATACAATTCTTAAGGAAGAGTTAATATTTAAACTTTTATATACTCCATTGCGACACCACTTTATAATGAACTAAAAGGATCTACAATGATTTCACTTTTACATTTATGGCAAATATAAATCTTTGCTATAACAGAAGGTTTCCAATTATATTGGCAATGCTTACAATGTATTTGAATATTCATAAATATATTGAAGTAAAGATATATTTAAATATATTGAATTAATAATAACAAAATAGATTTTAAATTAATAAGATTTAAATAAAACTAAAATAATAGAAATAATAAGGCATTTGTAGTTCACCTACCTTTGAACTCTACTGCCTTACTATTTCTTTTTATTTTAATAAATCCAAGATACCCATCTTATTCATACCCCATATTGCAGTAGCTAAAATTGCTAATACAAAGAATATTACAACTAGACCAATTAAAACCCTTGATGATCCATCTCTTACATAATTATTATCTTGGTAAGTATAAATTACATACGATGTGTTTCCACTATAATTTGCACTTGCTTCACTATAATAAGTTATCTGAGTAACATCATCTGAATTTAATCTTGTTACTGTATAGTTTGCAGTAGGAACAACAGTTCCATTAGCTAAACCTACACTTGTTATTGCAGTTACCCAATCATTATCTAAACTAATTGCTGTAGCTTCTGTAAGTGTTAAAGTTTCATTTGTAACTGTATAAATTCCATCTGTTCCTTGCCATACTTGATCTGCAATAACATCTAATAGAGTTATACCAATAAGAATTGCAATAAAGACTGTAACAAATATTCCAACTTTATTCATATCATTTACCATATATTTTTAACACCTACCTAATTTGTTTTATTAGAATTAAAGTATATAAAAGTATGGTATTCTAAAATAGTATATTCTTCTGTTTCTTTTTCTTAAATTCTTCCCTATGATTATTTAATATATTATTTCCACCAAGAATACTTTTTTGTTTCATCATACTTTGTTGCTGTAAAATACTTCTTTTCTTATTCATAATCTCAACTTTCTTTGATTTTATATCTCCTAAGTAATCATCTTTTTCTTTTTCTTTTCCAATACCATACAAGTTCTTACGCATACTTTCCTTCTTATATTCAGCAATAACTTTTTTTAGTTCTTGCTTTTCAACTTCATTAGATTGTGTTTGCCTTTCCCTTCTTAATGAATCTAAGTGCCTATCAACTATAGGTTTTGCTTCGTATTCTTCTTCAGGTTCTTCTTTCCCTTTTAATTTATCTATTAATCTTTTTATATCCATTTTAGTCCTCCTATCGTAATACTTTGCTGATATTGTAGTAAAATATAAATCCACCTACAAGTATTGCCATAAACCATAATATTAGTAATGTATTTGTAGCTATTGAAAAACATACACCTGCCCAAAGAACAGTTAGTAATGCTGGAATTTGGAATGGTGTTTTACTTCTAATACAAACTAACCAAATCATTATAATTCCTACAAACACAAACAACCATACATCTCCAACTAATTCATTCACCCATATCTGCTCTAGGTCAAAGTAGTTACTCATATTCATGTTGTAACACCTCTCCACCATTCTACAATAGTTAAACCAAACAAAATCATTAATGGTGCAAACAACATTACTGCTAATGGTAAATAATTACCATTACTTATTGAAGCTAATTTAATAAAGACTTTAACAAAATTAAATCCAAGATCACCTATAAAAATAGCTAATCCCCCCATTACTCCAAGCTCAGGTTTTCCAGATAATGCTAAACCAATAGTTACTCCTATTGCAACTAAACCTTCAATAACACTTATAATATTTGTTTGAAAGAAATTACTATAAGTTATTCCTTCAGGATTTAAAAGTAATGTAAGTAATGTATCTCCTTCTTCAACCAAACCACCATAATACATTAGTACCATTATTCCAGACATTACTAATAAATAAGTAGTTAGTTTTCCCATTTTAATCAATCACCTTTTTAAGTATAAATGAACCACCACCTAATGTTACAAGTATTGCTAAAAAGTATTGTTTTAACCATTCTGTTCTAATACTTTCATAAGGTATTGTTAACCAACCAATATAACTAAAACTCCATGTAAGTATAATTAATAATCCTATTAACATTTCAGGTTCTACTACTCCCATTTTAAAACTTAATCCTGTTATGATTATTAAGATTATTATAAAAGCAATAACCATTCTAGTGAAATCATTAAACCCTGCACTACCAAACGCTTTCAAATCATCTAAGAAGTTCTTTAAACTATTATCTCCTTCATATCTATACGCTACAGTATATTGTGTTGAAACAGTTATATCATAAGAATTGTTTAAGTTATAAATTGTTTCTGCTGTAATTGTCGTATAGTTCTGTGTATTTTGGTTTAATGTAACATCACAAGTTGTTCCAGTATAACTTGAACCACTTTGTATTGTTGTACCATTACTTTTTAAATAAAATGTACAACCTGTTATAGTCCAATAATCACTATCCATATCAAATACAAAATTATAATCTGTTCCGTTTTGTAAATCTGTTGTTGGAGAAAAACTATAACTAATTCCAGAAGCATAACTTATATTCCTTTCAGTTGAAGTCCCACCTAATGTTACAACATAAATTTCTGTTGTTGTTACTCTTAAACTAAATGTAGTTGAACCAATACCAGCTTTACTAAATGTAAATGTATAATCATCATCAGGGTTTACCCAAAACGTTGCTAAACCAGCATCATCTGTGCTTTCTTGCTCTACAGTTACTAAAGAACCACCTATACTTTTCTTCATAGTTCCTTCTACATCAGCAATAGCATTATAAGAACTATCTACAACTTGAAATTTTCCATATATTCCATTAGCACTTGCTAAACCATACAACACAATATTCTCTGAAACATTATTAAAACTTGCTACATTATCATAATATCTTCTTTGTGGGTATGCAGTAGATTCATAATAGATATAATAGTTTCCAGTTAAAGTTATATTATTAGGAAATATACATATCTGTGTTGTATTAACTGCAATATCGCTTAATGTGTATGTTTTATATATTCCATTATAAGAATAATTAAATAATCCACTTAAATCTACATCAATCAAACTAGAATCATCTTCATCTCTAACTGTATAGTTTTTAGATTGAATAGTATATGATTCACAACCATCTAAGTAAAAATCAGAAACATTTTGGTTATAACTTGTTAAATTATATTCTGTACCATCTATATTAATTCTCCAATACAAAAAAATTAAAGAACTATTACCATCAACACTAGTGGGTGCTATAACACTTTTACTAAAATTATTTATTGCACCATCATAATATTCTGTGTTATTATAAATTAATGTTGCATTTAAAACATCAATTATTATATTACTTTTTGTTATATTTAAAGTTGCTGTTGTTGTATCACCAACAATAATATTTGTATCATATCCTGTTGTTGGATTAATATTATTAAAGTAAAAGGTTTCAGTAACACAATTTAATTCCCCAATAGAATTAAACTGCATTGATTGAGATTTCAAACCATAAACTGTTACTTCTATTTTGGTATCACTAATTCTTTTAACTTCTGTCTTTGTAGATTCATCATTCTCAAAATCAATCCAATAACCATTATCTCCTATGGTTGGAATTATTAAATGCCCTACATATTTTTTGTTTTCAATAATATCTATATAGTTTGAACTTTCTACAATAAATGTTTCTGTTATTGATGGTTTTGTTTTCTTATTAAAAATGAATGGGTATCTATCTTTCTGTTTATACGTTATGGGGGTGGCATATTCAGAATAAGATTTAGGATAGATTTTTACCCATTCATCTTTAATAAATAAAAACTTCTTTTTCATTACAAATTCTAAACCATTATCTTTTTCATTCCAATCAATTTCTTTTATTGAAGTTAATGTATGAGCATCACAAACTCTTGCAGATATATTTACTAATCCTATTTGGTTGATTATATTTGTAATATTAACTTGTTGCGACGTTACACCTAAATTACTTCCATTATAATATATTGTACCATTTCCCCAAGTTATATTAATAGAATATATTTCATTGTTATCTGAAAAGTTAATGTAAGTATCTAAACTTGTGTTCCATACTATTGTGTTGTTGTTTCCTAAGTCTGGCTCTGGAGTTATGATTGGATTGTTTGTATCAATAGTTAAAGTAAAGTTAGTATCTGCAAAACTAGTATTACTATTATTATCTGTACAATTTACAATCCATTCATTCTCTCCTTCTACTAAAGTTATTCCATTAAAATAATTAACTGTAGCATTTGTTATAGTATTATTTGTTAAGATCAAAGTATCATTAAGAAGTAAACTACAACTATTTACAATACAATCATCACAACTTACATTGTAAGAAAAGTTTTGTATTAAAGAATTATAATAAGTATTATTTGTTGGTGTTAATAAAGTTACAGTTGGTGCTCCATCATCTGGTATTGATTCCAAGCTTCTTCCATCTCCACTATTATACATAAATACAACATCAGAAGGAGACCAAGTAACATTAGAAAAAACAAATTGACTTAAGTTTCCTTTATAACCATAGTTATCTTCACATCTTCCACCAATACATAATATATCTATTGTAGCAAGACCATTTACTGTTGTTTCTACTGAATTACTATATGCACCATCTACATAAAGTGTCATATGTGAAACATTTTTAGTCATAACAAGATAATGTTTTCCTGTTGTATATGATGAAGTAGTTAAAACAGTAACTGGTGCGCCACCAGTAGCAATAGAAGCCCAAGCTTTATTAGAATCTATCTCTCTTACTGGTGCTAATAATTGATAATAATCACCACCAACCTCTGTTCCAATAGCTATATTAATAGTAGCACCAGTTTCATAAGCAAACCATAAAGCCCAAGTTTGATGTAAATGTGAAGTATTATATTGAGGTAAAAAAGGATAAGTATATCTTGTATTACCAGCATCAAAATTACAATAACCATCTATATTAGTAACAAAAGTTTCTGCATGATGTGTAACTGTTCCTGCTGTTGCAGATGGTTCATTAACATATACACTTGAATCTAACGTGCAGTTTGTATCCATTTCTAAGTGGAATACTAAATTTGCATTAATATCATCAATAGTTACAGCAGAAGCAAAACTACATAATAATACCCCTAAAAGTATATATAGAAATATATGTAATTTATTCATTGTTGTGGTAGCACCTTCTTAACAAATATAAATGTTATTGCTGCAGAAATTGCAGTTACTACAAACCAAAACATCCATAGATCAATAACTAAACAACTTAATCTACTTGCAACACTTATAGCTGTTGCTGAACAATTAAGATGTGAAGCATCTCTAATATAACTAATGAAATCTTTTAAAGGACTTATTAATATTGAAGTAATTACAAAAACAACTATTGCTGTGATTACTCCACTTACTTGTTTCTTTCCAGCTATGAAAGCCATACCTGCACAAATTGAAATCCCTATAATATAAAATAAAAGGAAATCCGTTATTATACAAGTTGCTTCCTGTGGTGCTGTTAATCCTGTTGCACTACAATTTAAATTAGAAGATGTATTAGTTCCAAGTTCAATAGATTGTTTTGTTACTGGAATCATAATCATTACCATAATTAATACAATTATACCAATCATCATTCTTAGAATTATTACTTGTGCTTTTTTATTCATATCCATTTCTGCCCTTTCATATTTTTTTTGTTTTTGTAAGGGTTATTAATATTAGCTATGCTTTTTCTTAAAGTGAGTGTAGAATTAATCCTTTTAATTTTATTTTTTTCCTTCTCATGTCTATAAGCATATTTCTTATTCTTTAAAGTTCTTATTGCTTTCTTTAGTTCAAACTGTAATGTAGTATAGTTTGTTTGTCCTATTTTTATTTTAGGTACTGGTTCACTTGGTTTTGTATAATCAGCCCAACCATCATCATCAACATTACTTACAACTTTATATGTTCCTCTATGTTTTGCAGGTTCAACTCTAAAGTAATCACCACCAAATTCTTTATCTAATTCTTCTTCTGTTTCTTCTGCACTCTGTTTTGGTTTGGGGGAGTAAGCATCATAATCTTGAGTTGGTGGTTGTTTTTTATGTTTATCTGCAACCTGTATTTCAACTGAACGTTCTCCTTGGATCACTTCACCATCTTTAGATTTAATTGTACCTCTAACAATACTTGCAATTCTATGTTTTAATATTAAATATCTTTTCTTTTTTTCTTCTGGTGTCATAGAAACTTAATCACCTTTGCTTTTTTCTGTTGTTTAGCTATAAACGAACCTATCATTTGGCTTTGTTTCCTAGCCTTTTTTTGTGAAATAGCTATACCTTTAGCCTTAAATAACTCTGCTTTTTTCTGTTTTACTTTCATCTGTAATAAATTTAACTTCTTTAGTCTTGCAGATTCATAAGGTATGTCATTCTTTTCTTCATAGCTTGATATAGCATATTTTGTTTTTTCTACAAATACATTCTTATTTTTCTTTTGTGTTCTGAATCTATGTTGCAAACTACTTAACAAAGAATCTTTATATCTTGCTTTAGCCATTTGTTTTGCTTTCTTTATATAACCAGAACGATTAGAATATCTATCTAAAGCTTCCATCATCTTTACAGTAGCTCCTGCTTTCGTTAATGGTTTATCTGAAATCTTTTCATAACCTCTTGATTGATATGATCCTTTTCCTTTTTTCAACATTTTTCTTTTAACGTATGCGTGATACCCTTGTTGGCTTTGTGTTGTTGCAATCTTTTTCATTATACTACTACTTGGAGATGGGGATGGTGGAGGAGGTGGAGGACTAGGAGGATATTCTGGTATAGGTGAAGGGCTTGTATATGAAGAAGTAAAAAGACTAGGGCTTGGAGAAGGACTTGGGCTTACAGTAGGACTAGGAGATGTAGTAGGACTTGGTGATGTACTAAGGCTAACACTTGGAGAAGAACTTACACTAGGGCTAATAGATTGACTTGGAGATACACTAGGACTAACTGAATATAAACTACTAGGTGAACTCATTACACTTACTGAACTTGGAGAAGAATATATACTATAACTTGAACTTACTTTTTGTGTTACGGGATATATTGAACTTGTAACAAATATGGTACTTGTACTACTTGGTGTTTCTGATTGTGCTTGACTTAATTTACTTCCTAATTCAAATTCATAAGTTTGTTCTGAACCAACTGTTTCTTTTAATTTTCTGATAATATCAATCCGTTGTTCTTTAGAATAACTCTCATACCATTTTACTAATTTACTTTCTGCTGTCTTTATTTTACTTTTTACAAAAGGATTATAACTTTGTTTCTTTAGTTCAATTATTCCACCTGCTTGTTGTATAAAACCTGCAGTATCTTTTAATCCTCTTGGATTACCTTGCTTACCTAATACTCCTGCTTCACTAAATGATGGGGTTTCTCCTGTTTCACCAGAACTCATTATAGTAGAACCTGCACCTTTTCTTGCTAATTGTTCTCCTGCTCTTGTTGCTCTTGTTTCACCAAAAGGTACTGTTTCTGTTGATTGACCTGCTTTTAAATTTGGAAACTTAACACCTAAATAACCTGCAGGTGCTTCATCTTCTAAACCTAATGATTCTTGATCTATCCCTGATTTAGCTTCTAAGAACTTTGCACCTTGTTCTCCTGCTTTAGGTTTAAATTCTATAATTGTACCTCCACCAGTAGGTGATACTCTTACATTTTCCCCTTGTTGAACTAACCAATTAGTAAACTCTGTAACCTTTGGTTTAATCTGTGCAACAGTTAATGTAGGAAACATAACATCTATATCCCCTTGCTTAATATTTTGAAATGAACTAACTTGAACTGGCTGTTTAGTAATAGGATCTATAATCTTGGGTAATGTATATTGTTTTCCTTTACTTCCTGCAGGTAATTGTTTTGTTGTTAAACTACCAAAGATTAAACCTTCTTCTCCAATAAACTGTTCTACCCCTCTACTAACAACAACTGGTTTTTTAAGACCTTCAATATTAACTATAAAATCTTTTACTGGTAAACCTTTTGTTTTTTGTAATGAATATGAAATATCTACATTTGATAATACTCTTGTTGTTTCTTTAGGTGTATAATCTAATATCCTTCTAACTGCAACTCCACCTGTAGCTGTTATTGGTTGTGGTGTTGATTTTGCTAACTCTACAAAAGCAATAGGTGTACTTAATGCTCCTGCTCTAGAAGAATAAGCTATTGTTCTACTTCCTACAGTAGCACCATAGCTTGTATAATCTACAGCTTTAAATGGTAAGTTAGTTGTTTTAACAATTTCACCTGTTGCAATATTTGTAACAACAGGACTAACTTTAACCCGTTGAACACTTACTAAACTTCTTGCTCTAAACTTTAAACCTACTGAACTAACCTTTACACTACCTCCTCCTTTAACTGGTACAGTATAAGATTCTGTTTCAACTTTAATAGGACTTCTTTTAAGAATTTTTGGTGCTAATAGAAAAGTTGTTATACCAACATTTCTTAGTGTTGGTTGTTGGATTGTTTTGTAAACTGAACCTGTAACTACACCTTTATAGATTAATCCTCCTATTGTAGGTGATATTAAACTTACTGCAGTTATAGCACCTAGTCCTGCAAGCATCTGAACATTTTTATCTGTTCTAATATTTTCTTTAAATAATCTACTTGATCTTATTACTGGTGATATTACTTCCATTAAATTTTGAGGTTTTGATGTGGGTGTTGCAGTGAAAGAAGTAAGTTTGTATACACCTAAACCTACTGGTTTAATAATTTGTTCATATACACCTGCACCTAATTCTTTTGTGCCACTGATAATTCCTCTTTTTTTGTACTCTTTCCATAATGTTGGGATTGTTCTTTTACTTTTTTCTGGTGTCGCCAAAACATCTTCCATAATATCCCTAGTAACACTATAAACAGGAGTACTCCTAGATCCCTTAATGTCGCCATATTTACCTCCACTAATCTTATATACAAATTTTTCTACCCTTCTACCTGCTATATCAGCAGAAAGGATATACTTCTTATTCTTAATTTCAAATAGTGTATAAACTTTCCCTGTATTTATAGGTTGTGGATATATAACTTTACCATGTTCTTCATAAGGTTTGATTGCCTGAACAATGTTGTAAGGTTTTGAAGTATCAACATAAGTAACTCCTTCTTTAACTTGTTTACTTTCAGCTGAATATGTTGGTGACTGAGGTGTTGATTGATTTATATTTATTGGTTGTTTTGGTTTAAAGAAATTAGCACGATCTAACTTTCTTTGTAAATCTTTTCCTAGAACTGTGTATGCACCTTCTTGCATTGATATAGTGGATATCTCTTTTGGTCTACTGATTGTTTCAGTTATAACCTTGCCAAATTCTGCTATCTGTGCTTCATGAGTTAATACTTTTGCTTTCTTTAATTGTTCAGGAGTATAAATGCCTTTCTTCATTTGGCTTTTTTCATAAGCTTTCTTTTGTTCTGGATTAAACTTCTGATAGAACTCTTCTTCAGTATAATCTCTTGGTTTACCTTTGGCTTTAGGTTCACCATAATCTGCTCCTTTTAATTCACCAGTAGCAGTATATGTATGTGTCTTGTACCATGTACCACTTTTGTACCACTTCTCTGTTCTTTCACCATTATGGTATGTTGTTTGAACATGAGGGCTAACACTTTTACCTCCTGAAACATTATGCACAGAATAAGTTATTTCTGAAACTAATACACCATCTTTGAATGTTAATTTATGAGGGGAATAAGTTGCTGTACCATAATCATTTTTACCATGCTTCCATGATATATAAGTTTCTTTGGGAGCAGTATAGGTTGCAGTACCATCTGTAATTGTTTTAGTATAAGTTTCTTTAAGCTTAGCTATTCTTTTCTGTAATGCTTTTGCTCTTGCTACTTTTGCTTCTTCTGTTCTTACTTCTGCAACTTTTACAGCTCTTTTTGCTCTTTGCTCAGGTGAAGATTCATATCTAGCTTTAGCTGTACGTTGTTCTGATACTGTTCTCCCATACAACTCAGCTTTTGAAACCAATTAAGCCCCTCCAATTCTACAAACAGTTGTACCACAATTAGGACATTTACCTTTTGCCATTGCTGTCCCACGTTTTGTTTTTGTCATTTTTACATCTTTCATTTGAACTTTCTTTTTACATTTCATACAATATCCTTCTACCATTTTTTATTTTCCCTCCATTTGTTTACCCATTCTGGATGTTCATGTTCCATTGAATAAAATATATTTCTACCTTTTGCTTTACCAAATTTTTTAATTAGTGCGTTAAGTGAATGTTTACCTTTAATACTTAGTGGCATTAACAACCCCCTCTTCCTCTACCTCTTCCACCACCAAAAGGTCCAGTTCCATCTCTTCCAGGACACATACTTATTTTATTCATATTGACACCTCCATATCATTAAAAAAATGAATCTTCTGTTTCTTCTGGACAAAGTTCTCCAGCTTCTTTTCTTCTTCCAATAGTTTTCCTTTCTATTTTTCTTCTAAAACTTTCTTCAAAAGAACCTGTGCCATCTCTTTTTCCTCTGCTTTTGTATCCTATTTTAATCACCTCTTACCATTTGAATATCTTACTTGCACCACTAGATTTAATAGCATGACCCATGTAACCTATACTAACTACTGATTGTGTTACTCCACCTAATGCACCCATACCTGCACTGCCTATTCCACTAAGTGTTGCACCTAATATAGGAGTTGCTATTAACATACCAACCATTCCTTTTATTAATCCCATTTTATTTCAAATCCTCCAACTTTAGTTTTAAATACTTTTGTTTCTTTAATCGTAATAATTTTAATTTCTTTTTTGGTAGAACTAGAGTAAGCTGACCTGTTGTTTTATTTTTATATGTTTTAAAGCAATCCATTTTACTAGTAGTTTATTAGAAGAAAAGTATATAAAGGTATGGTTTTAAAAAAGAAAAAGAATTGGTTTAATCAAACCAACCTGTTTCTCTTTTATGTTTCTTAGCTTTAGTAATAACTACACCAGCTTTATTCTCTAAAACAACATTCAAATCTTTAAGATTGTTTATTTTACTCTTCCCCCTATAATATAATCTATAAGAAGGATCTAATAGTTTAACTTCTATTATATCACAATCTTGTTGTGTCATTAAGCCCCACCAAGTAATACATAAAGTCCTGCTATAATTGCTAAACCAATAAATATCCATACTTTTGGAGATAGTTTGTTTTTCATAATGCTTTCTCTATTCTCCATCATTCTTATAGCAATAGCTATTGGATCTGCTACTCTCTTGTCCTTTACTGCATCATAGTAATCCTTTGTACCTATTGGGTTTAAATCCCATTCAGGTAATACTATAGATGGATATTTTCCTTTCCAAAGATATATAAAATCTGGGGAACATTGATGCGGAGTTCCATTAATATTAATAAAACCATCTTTAATTTCTGTAACCATTGGAATCATTCCTCTATTCCTAGTTAGAAGTATTACCATAAGTTTATTCTTTAGAGCTAACTTCTTTAATTGCCTTTTGATTTTATTGGGTACATTAAATTCCTTATTCTTCTTCTTTGTTTTATCTTTTGTTAAAAGATCCAACCTTTCATTAACTTCTTTAAGCTGTGATGTTAAACCAATAGGATGTTTATTTTCAATATTTATTGGATCAACATCTTTTATTTCTTTAATTTGTTCCTTATTTATTTTTATTTCTTCTTTTACTTCTTTTTTTTTATTCTTTTTATGTAGTTTAAAAAATTCTTTTATATTTTTCATTGTTATTCTCCCCCACCCTTTGGTTTACCAAAGATATTCTTTTTAATTTGGTCTGTTGGTTCTTTTGAAATCTTTTGTTCTTTCTTTATTTGAGTTACTATAAGGTTACCAAACCAACCTTTCCTACTCATTGAAGATGCAAACGTAAGTTCTGCTTTGTTTCTAAAATAATCCCCTAATTTTTCTATTCCTTCCCCATCAAAATAACAAGCCATATCTAATTGGTCTCTAACACTCATTCTACATTTACCAAGTTCTTCACTATTTAGATTACCAAACTTTGTAGAAGTTCCTGCTTTAATCAATTCTCTAAATAAAACTAATGTACTATCTTTCTTTTGTTGAGTTGGAGCAATAGAACTAATATCTCCTTCACTATTACTTTTACTTTCTAGTTCTGCTAATTCTTCTTCTAGTTCTGCTAATTCTTCATCTGTTGGTATTCCCATTATTTCTTCCCCCTATTATTTCTTTTTAAAACGACCCATTTTATCTTTAAACTTATCAAACACATTATTACCTTTTAGACCTTGATACATAATATAACCAAATCCTCCTACAATAAGTACTGCTAAAGCATTATCTGCTACTCTACCTAAGTCTATCATTTTTGTAGTACATATCCTTTTTGCATCATTGCTAAAACTAAACTCATTCTAAACTTCTTATCATCTAAACCATCTGTTAGTTTTTCTTGTTCTTCTTCTTTACCTTTATCAAATAACATTTTCCATTCAATAGAAGTAAACTTATAGAAACTTTTACTTGTAGCAATCTTTGCTTTCTTTTTAATTCTATCTAGTTCTAAATAGATTAATTCATGCCCCCCCTTAAACTTTAAGTTCATCTTAGTCCAAAAGTTTCATTAACTTCTCTTGGTTATTTAGTATTTTAACAATAGCTCCATATAAATCTCTACTTTGTTCTTCTTCTTTTTCAGCTTTGTTATCTACTATTACTTTCTTTGGTAGTGTATCTTCATCAACTATTGCTAACTGAATACCCCATCTTTCTTTTACTTCTTTTGTTTCTTCTTTTGCCATTTTATTTATTCCCCCTTAGTTTCCTAATTGGTTACTGGCTTCTTGCACAGTAACAACTAAAAATATTAATGTACCTATTGCCCAATTAATTAAAGCAAACATATTTGTTATAAAGTTTTTAATATCTCCAAGCCCATTGATATGAACATAAACTCCTAGAGTAATCATACCCATTGAAGCGATTGCTGTAATCCATATATTATCATTCAACATACCTATACCAAGTATTATATATATAAATATAAATACAATAAGAACTGTAATCCAACTAGAAGCAAAGTTTCCTTCAGAAGTAACAAAGTAATTATATGTAAATGATTTGTCTAGGCTAATATCAGACATACCTGTAACAATATATTCTCCATTATTTGGAGTTATATTACAAAGTTTATAACTAAAAACATTACTTCTTTTAGTTGCTGTTAGATCTTCTTCTATTAAGAATCTTGGATTACTTCCTGTTTTATATACAGAAGTAAAATTAACATAAGTTGCATTACCATTTTGGATTAATGTAATACATTCCCCTTTTTTAAACGTACCTAATGTTTGTTGGTCTTCACCAATTACTAATGGTATAAAAAATAATAACAGTATTGTTATTACTAATATTTTTTTCATTTTAGTTCCTCTTTAATATTATTTCTTTTCATTATGAACCTACATTAATTAAACAACTATCTTGTATATAAAGAGTACCACTACTTCCAGGATCTCCTAAGTCAATTGTATTTATTGAAGCATTACATCTGGTTTCTCCTACACCAGTAAAGTTAAGCATTCCAGTTCCCAAATTACAGTTAGTTGTTATGTTACAATAATCACTCATTTCAATATCCCAATTTTCATTTAAACCAGGACAAGAACAGGTATCTGTTGTTACATCTGATAAAACTAAATTAATATTATGTTGGTCTGGTGCTGTATAACCTGTATCTAAAACTAAATTAATATTATGAGATGTTGGTGGGGTGTAAGCCATAACTATTGAAACCAAACTTAGCAATCCTATTATTATAATTATTCCTTTTTTCATTATGTTACCACCACATGAGGTGTGCAATCTCCCCTTAAACTTCCATTATTTGGATCGTAAGAACAAATAGTGTAAGGACCTGGACTTACACCTATCACCCAATAGCCATTAACATCAGTTATATTACTATCCCAAATAGTAGGTGTATTGTTTTTTGAAGCTGTTACTAATGCACCTGATATTAATCTGTTTGAACTGTCTGTAACATTCCCTGCTAAGTAACTTGAAGCTACATTTAATTCATCATAAGTATCTCCATCTGTACCTGAACAATTTAAATAAACTTTGTCAGCTCCAAAAACTAAAGGGTGTGTAGCTGGTTCAGTACAGATATGTTCTCCAGCAACTGTGGTAGTTGAACAAACTGTCCAAGTTGCATTATCATCTCCTATGTAACAAGTAGCTGTTAAGTCTGTTGTGAAATTAAAAGTTGGTGTTAAATCTCCACCAGTATCATAAGGTTCTGTACAACTATCTGGGTCTGGACTTGTACAGCAGATATCTGAGATTACTGGTGGTATTTTTGGTGCTTCTAAACTTCTCCCCGCACCACCATTATACATAAAATCAATTTTATCTTTAGTCCAAGAAACATTAGCCATTACAAATTCATCTATGTCCCCAAGTAAATCTCTAGCTGCTGCTGAATATCCTCCTAATCTTAAATCTTCACCAGGATGTATATCTTGAGTATTTGCAATTGGTGTTCCTATCACCCCATCTGTATAAATCATAGAGTGAGTTAAATTCTTTACAAACACAATATAATGCCAAGAATTATCACAAACAGAACCAGCACTATTTGTATAAATACCACCACCAGAATTATCATCTGAATAATATTTGGCTAAACTTGTATGACTCACATAGCCAGCCACCCCTTGGTCTGATGCATAATTTCCCCATAAAACTTTATAATTGGCATCAGCACTTACATTTATCCAAGATGCAACTGTAAAATCTGTCGAAAGAGAATTATACTGTGTTGAATCTGTAAATACCATATATTCACTTGCACCAGTATAACATTTTCCATTTACTTTTCCACTTGCTTTCCAATCTGGTGTGCCTGTTACAGTTCCTTGATTTTCATAAATACTATTATCTCCAGTACAATTTGTATCCATAGATGCATAAAATACTAAATTTTCTTTGATATCATCAATAGTTACAGCACTAACTAAACTACTTAAAAGAATAGTAAATAATACAATTAATACAAAATTATTTCTTTTTATTTTCTTCCTCTTGTTCTTTCTTTTGTAAATATAAAGAAATTTCATAATCACATTTTTCTTCTTCTAGTTTAGATTCTTTCATATAATCTCCAGTTTATGTTTTGATTCTTTTATAGTTTGAATTGATTTATCTTCATTAACTTTAATTATTTTACAATCATCTTCTCCAGATTGACAAAATCCATCACCATTTGAATCTCCTTTACCACCTGTTGAATCTTTTGTTAAATCACAATGAATCTCACCTAAGTCTTTATGATATAAACAAAAAGCATTATCACAACTAATTGTTTTCCCATAGTTATTTACTTCACCAATGTTTTTACAAATAGTTTCATTGTGTTGTATTATTTCTGTTTTATCTAAACAAATTGAATCATAATAATTAATAACTTCTTCCCATTGACAAGTTGAATTATCCCCTTTAGTTTTACAGTTAAATGGTTCTAAGGAAGTATAATCTTTAACACAATCTATATAGGTATTATTAGTTGTATTCCAAAAATTTGTTTCACAAGTTTGAACATTAGAAATTATCTCTGATGATATTTTTGATTGTATTGTTGTATCAGCTGTAAATAAATTAATATCACTATAAACTAAAAAACCTAAACTTATTAAAATGAGTATACTTATTCCTATTAAAGTTATTTTTTTCATCTTAATTACTACAAATACGCCCTCCTGAATCAAAATAAATACAATTTATACTTGTAATATTATCAGCAGTTATATCTGCATGAGTTACATCACTTGTTGTTGTTAATGCTTGATTAATATATGCATCTGCAATTTGTGTATCTCCTATTCCTCCATCAGTTACACTTAATCCTCCTACATCTTGAGTTAATGCTGTTCCACCTGCTACACTAAATACTGTTAATGCTTCTGAAATTCCATTCCCTGCTGAATAAGTTGTATCATCATCATACCAAGTACCATTAAGATTATCTGTATAATCTTTCATTGAAGTATTAGCATTTACTACTTTTGTATCTATTGTGGTATTTATCCAACTATCAGAATAGTTTGTATCTGTATCAATATCTATCCATGTACCGTTAAGGTTATCAACATAAGTTTCCATAGAATCATTTGTGGTAATGATTGTTGTATTGATCCAAGTGTCTATATAGATTGTATCACTATCTTCCCAAGTTCCATTGAGGTTATCAATTTCAGTTTTATTATAAACTTCTGTGGTTGTATAAAACCCTAGATTTTGAATAAAACTTTGTATTACTTTTATACCAATCAAATCATCTACCCAACTTGTATTTGAATCTGTAATATAATCTGTTAAGTTTAAGAACTTTAAATAACCAAAATCTTTTATATTATCATCTGTTAAATTCTCTGAGTTGTCTATCCATGTACCGTTAAGGTTATCAACATAAGTTTCCATAGAATCATTTGTGGTAATGATTGTAGTATTAATCCAAGTATCACTATAGTTTGTATCTGTATCTATATCTAACCAAGTTCCGTTAAGATTGTCTGTGTAAGTCTTTAAAGAAAGATTAACACTTACATCTTCATTTTGTATAGTTGTGTTAATAGATAAGTTAATCCAAGTATCTGAATAGTTTGTGTCAGTATCTATATCTAACCAAGTACCATTAAGATTGTCTGTATAATCTTTTAACGAAGTATTAACAGTAACATCTTCGTTCTGTATGGTTGTATTGATAGAAGTATTTATCCAACTATCAGAATAGTTTGTATCTGTATCAATATCTATCCATGTACCGTTAAGGTTATCAACATAAGTTTCCATAGAATCATTTGTGGTAATGATTGTTGTATTGATCCAAGTGTCTGAATAAATAATTAAAGGTGTACAACCATAAACTGTTCCATTAATACTTTCAAATATGCTTCCAGAAACACAGGTAGCATTTAGATATGTATCTGTATTATCTGTATAGTTAAGTTCACTATCGTATGTAATTAAAGGACAAGAACCATCTACAGAACAATTACCTATTTGTGTATTAGTATCAATATCTAACCAAGTTCCATTAAGGTTATCAGTATAGTTTTTCATACTTAAATTAGCATTAACATCTTTAGAATCTATTGTGGTATTAATCCAGGTATCAGAATAATTAGTATCTGTATCTATATCTTCCCAAGTACCATTAAGTCCTTCAATATAATTAATAACTGTTAAATTATTATCATCAATTTCAGTTTTGTTATAAACTTCTGTAGTTAAATAGAATCCTAAAGTCTGAACAAAAGACTGAGTTATGTTTAATAATTTTATAAAGCCAAAATCAAATATGTTTTGTTCTGTTAAGTTTTCTGAGTTATCTATCCAAGTTCCATTAAGATTATCTGTATAGTTTTTCATAGATAGATTTACATTAACATCTTTGGAATCTATAGTTGTATTAATCCATATATCATCATAACTACTTAGAGTAGTGCAACCATAAATAGTTCCGTTAATGCTTTCAAATACACTACCAGAAATACAAGTTGCATTTATATAAGTATCTGTATTATCTGTATAGTTAAGTTCACTATCATAAGTAATTAAAGAACATGAATTATCAACACTACAATTACTTATTGTAATGTCTTGCCATGTTCCGTTTAAATTATCTGTATAATCTTTCAAAGAAGTATTAACATTTACATCTTCATTCTGTATAGTTGTATTGATAGAAATATTTATCCAATCATCAGAATAACTTGAATCAGACCAAGTTCCATTGTATGATTCTATTTCTGTTTTGTTAAGTAAACCTAAATCATCATTGATTGTACTAAGATTAAAAGTTCTTAATATAGTTATGTTGTCTAAAGCAGATAGATCTAAATCATTTGTAACATCTTTATCCCAGTTGGTTGTATTGGATTCAATAATAAATCCAAAGTCTATTATATTCAAAGAAGTTAATGTGCTATTAGAATTTATAATTAATTGAGTTACATTATTTTGAAAATATGTATTATTAAAATAACCTTCTCCGCTTTCATTATAAAGAAAAGGATTATTTAAATTAATCTGAGTATCAGTAAAACCACTTGGAGTTGAACAGCCATAAGTTGTACCATTAATACTCTCAAAATAATCTCCAGCAGCACAGGTTGCATTAATATAAGTGTCTGTATTAACTGTTGGTGATGTTGTATAGTAGGGTAAATCATTCCAAACATTTGTTCCATTACCAAACTTAATCTTTGAGGTATCTGTTTCTAATCCTATTTCTCCCTGTGCTAGAATTGGGTTACTGGTTGACCATGCAGAAGCCACATCTCTACGTATTTGTATTATACTTGCTCCTAAAACTATTGAACAAGACAATATAAATAATATTAAATAAACAAAATACTTTACCTTCATGCTCCTCCTCCATCTATAAGTTGCGAAGCTAAGTAAACAGAATTAGCAAAGCCACCATCTATTTCATAAGTATAATTTGTACTGCTTGTATTTATATATACACATTCAACTCCATTTGTTGTTGTATTTTGAACAGCATAACCTGAAGGGCAATCTCCTATTCTTGCTATGGTTATGTTATCTGCTGTATAAATTGGGTCTGTTTCAGAATCTATAAAACCAAAGTTATCTATTTCTGTATCAGAATAAAAACCTAATGATTGTACAAAAGTTTGTGTTATATTTGCTAAACCAATAAATCCCCAATCCCAAATAGATTGTTCTGCTTCGTTTAAATCTCCTAAGGAAATATCTGCAGGAGAATTTAAATTATCCCAATAATTTGTTCTGTTTATATTGATAGAATAATTTGCTCCTTCTATAATAATATCAGGTATTGGTTCGTCTGGAATAAGATGTGGAAGATTTATATTATTAATACCACCAAAAACAAACGAACTAAATAAAAAAAGAAAGAAAAAGAGAGTTGCCCCTCTTTTAAAAATAGGAACGATTCCTATTTTACATAACACCTGCATTCCGTAGACCTCCTACTGTTAACGCAACTCCTGCACTCATTATACCTAAGGCATAAAACAAAGGAGTTAGTCCAAGAATAGTTCCAGCAGCACCAGTAACATATGAAGCATTTGTTCCTAGTGTTGAAGTTCCATTAATGTACCTTGCATCTGCAACGCCATCAGCTATAGGAGAAATTAAATTAACACCTACAAGTATTACTATAAACCCACCTAATAGATTGCCTAACATTTTAATCTATGGTTAGGTTTACATAACTCCAGCATTTCTCAGACCTCCTACTGTTAAAGCTACACCTGCACTCATTATACCTAGTGCAAAAAACAATGGAGTAAGTCCTAGTATAGTACTAGCTGCACCTGTAACGTTTCCGCTTTGTGCTGAATTAACTTGATCTGCTACGGTTGGAATTAAATTAACACCAACTATGATGACAATAAATCCGCCCAATAAATTTCCTAACATTTTAATATCACCTACCTAACTTTTATTATTAAAATAAAAGTATATAAAAGTATGGTATTTTAAATTAGAATAAATAAAATATAAAACCATAGTTTTATATAGTTTAAATTTAAAATAGAATATTGGGGAGTGAGATATTTGAAAGACAAGAGGGGATGTTTCTAAATGGGCGATACAGCTTTTAATGATAATAAGGTTTCTCTTTCTTTTCAAAAATTTATAAATGTAGATTAAAATGGCAGAAGAAATAGGAGATGATAAAAATAAACAAAGTAAATACAATTCAGGACTTTTACAAATAGGGAGACTAGATAATATTTGGATTAATTGTAAAGAATATTCTGTAAAAGAAGATTATGTGGGTTGGATTTTTGAGTTAGAAGCAGGATGGAGAGAATTAAACCAAGATGCAGAAAAGAAAAGCAAAAAATACGCAGAAGGGATTCAAACTTATGATAAATTAATTAATATAAGTTTTGGTATGAAAAAAACTAACTTAGGTAATGAGTTTATAATTAAAAATAAAACTTTATTAAGAAAATATTTAACACAAAAAGAGAATTTTCTAAGAGGAATTGAAGCAGAAGCAGGTAAAGGAGGAAGTTATAAAGATGACACAGGAGAAGAGTTCGACTGAAGAATTAGGTTATTACATTTCCTCACCAATCTACAAACAAATAATTAGAGGTAGGAAACAAGTGTTGGAGAGTGATCTAGATAGAGTTTTTTGTGTTGATGGAAGAGAAGGGTTTGGTGGAAAATCAACCTTAACCTTTCAATTAGCTTATGCTTATGATAAAACATTTAGTTTAAGTAGAATTTGTTTTAGTTCAAAGGATTTTGCAAACGCTTTAAGAAATTCAAAGAAAGGACAAGCGATTGTTTTCGATGAATCTTTCAGAGGTTTGAGTAGTAAAGGTTCTATTAGCAAAGAAAACAAAAAGCTTGTTCAACTTCTAATGGAATGTAGGCAAAGAAATCTTTTTATTTTTATAGTTTTACCTTCATTTTTCTTATTAGAAAAGTATGTTGCTATATTCAGAAGCCAAGCTTTGTTCCATTGTTATTGTAGTAAGAAATCAATCAAGAGAAGATACTTTAAAACTTATAATTACAATAATAAGAAGATTTTATACATATTTGGAAAGCCAATGATGTCTTATTACAAACCTAAGATAGAAAAAAACCATAGATTCTATGCAAAGTTTCCTCCAACCATAAATAGAGAAGCATACAAAGCTAAAAAGAAAGCAGCTTTCCAAGATAAGGATATTGATGAACCAGAAGAACATAAATTTAAGGTACAAAGGGATAAATTACTACATATTATATGTACAAAGCAAGGTTTATCTTACCCAGATACTGCTAAGTGTTTGAAAGAGGAAGGGGAATCCCTTACAAGCTCTTTAATAGGTAAAATAGTACGAACGGTAACCAAAAACAAGGGAAAGGAAAAAGGAATTATAATATAAAATAGTTTAACTTATGATAAAAAATAAACTATTAAAGGAAGTAAATAAAAAAATGATGCCAACAGATGAAGAGTTAGTACAATTAGAATCAGAGTTAAAAGAATTAGAAAGTAAAAGTAATGATGATGATGCAGAATATAATACATCACCTTATCCGAAATCAGAAAGGGATATAAATCTATCAATAATTTATAGTAAGTTAAAATTTTACTTTAAAAATAAAATATCTATTAAGTTTAGATTGATTGAAAGATTAGAATATCAATTTGAAGGAAAACTTATAGAAGTAGAAAGAAATAAATTTACAATCCAACTTGAAAAAGACAAAGCAATATTTAGATGTCTTGATGTTGACCATACAACAATCTGTCCTAAATCTTATGATCCTTTTATGAAAGGAATAAGAATTGAAATACCAGAAGAATTAAGAGAAAGAATATTTAAAAGAGATAATTATATTTGTAAATATAACTTTGATAAAGATTGTAGTTATGGAAAAGATTTAACAATAGATCATATTAAACCAATTTATTCTGGTGGTACAAATGATGAATCTAATTTGATTACAGCTTGTAGACATTGTAATAGTAAAAAAGGAACAAAGAATGTAGGGGAATTATTTAGTTAAATATTTTATAGAACTTCTATATTCTTTTGATCCTTATTCTTAATCAAACATTTCTTTTCTAGTTCACTTAGGAATTGTTTATGAATACTCTTTGGTATGTTAGCTTTAGTAAGAAAGGTACTCACATCTCTTTTCCTTAAAACATTATTACCAAACTGGCAGTTAGGTTTCAACCACCTGTTATAGATATATTGTTCAAATGCTGTAGGTTTAACCATTTTGTATCATCCCCTTTTTGTATTGTGCAATCACAACCTAGCTTCTCTTCACAAGTTTCTATTGGATTCTCCATAATTTCTCTACATGCTTCTGTGTTATGCATGTATGCATAGGTCATAAATAAAATAGAAATTATAAACATTACAGAAACTAAATCCATCTTAAAAAAGTTCTTCCAAATAAACTTTCCATCTTTGTCTTTGTATGGAAACTTAGCATACTTAGTTTTACAATTTGGGCATTGTTCCATCTTAAACTTCCATAATATCTAATTTATTTAAAGCAACTAACAAACCTGCAGTAAGTAATAAATCATTACCCCATTGAGGTTGATGTATGTAATACATTATTGCTGCTGTAAATAAAAGAGAACCAAAAATAAATATCTTAAACATCTTTAAAATTACATCTATAATTTTCATTTTATGCCTCCTGTCCCATTAAATAACATATACATGCTATAACAGGTAATGATATAACTGAAAACATTATTTTTAACTTAGTTGTATCTGTCTCACTTCCAATTGACATCTTCCAAACCATAATTAAAATTATAATCCACATAGCTCCAACTATTCCCCAGAACTTTGGATCAGTTATATCTGCTACTCCTTTTTTATTCCATTGTTTTATTTGCATTTCAATCCTCCTCACAATCTGTTAAATCATTTATACAATCATCTATATCATCTTCCAATGTATTTATTTCATCTTCTAAATCATTGATGTCATCTTCTAAATCATTCCTATCATCTTTACAGTCTTTGTATAAATCCCTGTAGTTATCATTATTATCATCTGCATAACATTCTTCAAGTAATATTTCTTTTTTGTTTAGAAGCCTTGTACATGTTGTGCAATCACCTAAGTAAACTGTAGAGGTATTGTATGTGTTGCCTATAGTTGTTTTGTTTTTTAAAGATATTACTTCTGTTTGTAGATTAATTATATCTGTTTTTAATCTGTTATTTTCTTCTATCAAAGATGTCTTAACATCTATATGTGGTTGGCAGTCATCACATACAACTGGTTCTTCTCCACCACCCCCACATCCTGCCAACCCCATTAAAAGTAATCCTATTAATACTATTCTAATTATTTTCATTTTCTATTTCCTCCATATTCTTTTTCATTTGTTTTAATCCATTTAAAGATTGCCATTCTCCAATCAATGAAATGGTTTGAATCCAAACCAAGAAAACTAAGAATATACCAAACCCCCACGATCTTGATTGAAACATCCTAACACACGCCATACTTAATCCTACAATCATTCCGATATACCCCCACAACTTTCCTTGGCTTAATTGAATAGGAGTTAATTCTTTAAATCCTTGTTTAAGATTCTTTAAGTTTTTTAAATTCATTTTCCTTTCACCTTCCTTTGAGATTGCGAAGATTATTCATTCTTTTACCTTATCGTTCTTGGTTGGAATGTTCGCAATATGTTATTATTTTTGATTATGAAAGGAGCTTAATGCTCCTTTGGATTCACATTCTTTCAAATATTTCACCTATTTGTTTATCCTTTTGCTTTTTGTTTAGGTATGGGCTTGATTTAACTAAGTCACCCATTGCCTTACCAACCTCGTAGTCTTTCTTTGATACTTTTTTCTTCTTTGCCATATTGTTCTTCACCTCCATGAAGGTTTTTCTCCTCGTACGAGTTAGGAGTATTATTCTATATTATCTGAACAAGGATAACATATACCAGACTTTTCATTCAATAATTTCCACATATTATATTCTAATTCTTCCATGTTACATACAACACATATTCTTGTTTTTTCTTTCTTCATCTTTTATATTTCATCTCCTTTTTCAATTCTTCATAAGTTAATTTAATACCATAAAATCTTCTTTCTTCTGTTGGAAATAACTTATTTAATATTCTTTTCCTTTCTTCTTTTATTGCTGTATCTATTGCTTTATTTATTAATTTAATAGCATTTTCAGACCAATTATCTTCTATTGGTTGTTGAAAAACATTTAATGCTTTTTCTTTTGGTATCATTTATGTTCGCCTTTGTCCTCTTTTGTGATAAAGAAAAAGGATTAACATCCTCCTCTTCCTCTACCTGTATTTGGACCACCACCATTGGGTCCTGTTCCATCTCCTTGTGGCATTTTGGTTTCCTCCTGTTTTTCTTTTATCTGATTAACAATATTAACCCACTGATAACCTTAAATCTTTATTTAAACATTTACAACTTGGTTTCCATAAATATTTGTTTAATTTCTTTGTTCTTGTATCAACTGCATTAACAAAC
>Ga0208904_1000412_pt1 | contig 36601 bp, 54 predicted proteins | sample AntAceMetag02UKB_FD_184774 | JGI IMG/M metagenome (GOLD analysis project Ga0208904, IMG submission 184774) | Saline lake microbial communities from Ace Lake, Antarctica - Antarctic Ace Lake Metagenome 02UKB (SPAdes) (version 2) | ecosystem: Environmental > Aquatic > Non-marine Saline and...
ATCTCTTGCCCGTAGCTGTCTTTGTTGAAATTTATCATATTAGTACCCTTTCTTTGTTTTTTTCTTGATCATAACCGGTTTTTTTACGCCTTTCTTGATAGTCACTTTGCTTCCGTCTGGTTTTTTGATCTTGATTGTTTTAGACTTGGCTTTTGATTTTATAACTAAAGTCTTATCCTTGCTTGCTTTTTTCTTTGGCATTTTTAGAACCTTTGAATTCAATTTCAACCAGTTTTAAGCGGTTTAATTCGTCTATAACACTATCGAGTTTTTTATTGATGTTGGATATATCTTTTTGGTAGGTTTTTGAAAGGTGATAAAAATCTTTTTCAATTTTGGCGTTGAATACGCCCTGCGTTGCTATTACATTGTCATAGTGTTCCCGCCTTACTTCATATGAGTCTGTATGCTTCTTTGAAGCGTCAACCGCACTCATATAGCTCTGACACTCCATTGCAATTCCAACTATGAATATTAATATTATAATACCAACACCATTTGGAATCCATTTCCCTTTGATAGCATCAATCATTGATTTTCTCAACAATATTAACAAGCCTCTGCGCTCTTTTCCCCACCTGTCTGAACCATCGAGAATCTTTCATCTCATCTGCAGCAGTTTGCCAGTCTCTTTTATTAAATGCGGCAAGGGCTTTTTTGAAACCCTTTAACCGATTGATACCGAGATTGTAACACATGTTTATCAACACTTCCTGGACCGGGTCCGGCATGTTTTCAAACCAATCGAAAGTGTCATATAGGTCTATTACACAGATATCGACAAGCCTCTCAAGTACATATTCCGCACAATCTTCACTGATTCCGATATCTTCAATGTTCCAGCCGTACCCGATTGTTTGTTTACCCGCTGAACATTTATAAAGATGAGTTCTAAATCCTTCGTCTTCTTTCAGTTGATCAATTGCATTCTGCTTTATCATCGCATAACCTTTGATAGAGTTTACCGCTTATGATTGGATTTTATAGTGGTTTTACTTATTTGTCAAATTTTGTATTTTATTCATTGTTTGAAAACTCAAACCCTTTTACAACAGGCCTCCATCTTATTCGCTTAAGAACGCTTTTCATAACTTTAATATCAAAATCATTGATATTTTCGGCTTTTGGTCTTTCGATTGTAATTGGAATAGTACCTTTTTTAAATGGTGAATAAACTTCAAAATTCATTTCATCACTTACAGACTCCGGCCCGTTTAATGCTTCAGACATGCAATCTACTAATCCATATGGAATATCTGTTTCATTTTTTTCTGGCTTTTCGATTAATTTTCCGGCCTTGTATTTTTTAATCCAGGTGTAAAGAGAGACATCAGAAACACCCATATCTTTTGATGACCTAAAAATTGAAATCCCTTTAATTTGTGCATGAAGCGCTTTCCCGCACATCTCTTTTTTCTCTGCAATCGTGTATTTTTTATAAGTCATTTTCTGTTTTCCATTCAGTTCTTTTAAGTTTCGGCGGTGCATATTCAATTTGATAATCTCTGAGAAGTTGTGCCATATCTTCACACGGCGAGATACATTCAAAGCCAACACTATTAAGGTTGAGATATATTTCACCGCATTTTTCACATTGATAAACAGGTGATATTTTGATTGTTGCCTCTTCCATGCAATCCCAATCAACCCCGGCTATCCTTGACTCGATTTCGTTGTATGGGTATCTTGCCCGCGGAAATTCGACACAAATATCACCAAAACTTATCATCTCATTGCAACTCACACAACGTTTTGATATCCATTTTTTAAATATTTGGAAGTCTGTTTCTTTTCCAGTCCAGAAATCAAATTGCCATTGCCCTGGTTCTGGATCATATTCATAATCACAACTACATCCTAAAGGCATGATTCCCCCTTTTTCGGTTGATATGGGTACCTCTCAATCGCTTCAGTTAAAGTCATAGGAAGTAAAAATTCTTTCCCGGAAAAGACATGCTTGACCCGGGGTTTCTGTTTTCTTTTTGCGCCGGGTAGGAAACCGACTATTGCTATTGTTTGATTTTGTTTCATAATATCACCATTTAAAAGTTCCAATTTTAAAAATAAATTCATCCAGATTATCAATAAGCCAGTATTGCCCGCCTGCCTCGATTACTTCTTGTTCACGGTCTTTTTGGTCCTGACTTTGTTTACCGCCCGGCTTTTTGAATTCCACTTCAATATAAAATCCATGAAAGCAGAGTACAGTGTCAGCTTTGCCCTTTCTTTCACTTACTTTCGCCTTTATCCACGTTTTACCTTTCTTTCTGCCGGTCGTGCTGGTTTTTGTGATCAGGCAACTAGGGACGTTTTCAGCGTATTCAATGCAGTCCTTTTCTATGTCATTTTCTGTCGGCTCTTCAACATAGCAGAGTTTACAGATTTGATTCGGCCCGCAGCTGCATGTTGTTTTTATGTGATTTTTCATTTTAATGATCTTGAATTAGTCAAATGCTTAGAAATTGAAATAATAATATTCTTTTCACGTTTCCAAAATTCCAGCGATCTGTAATCGTCCATTCCAAATATCCTATCGTTATCAAAAGATTCCCATTCTTTGCAATAATGGGCTTCACATCCTATTTTTATAATTGAGCCAAAAAATAAACAGTAATAATCTGAGCCTTGATAATATGAGAACTTTTTTGATTTTATTTTTAATCCTTCTTTCAAATCAGCTCCGTACAAATCAGCTCCGTACAAATTAGCTCCGTACAAATCAGCTCCGCTCAAATTAGCTCCGCACAAATTAGCTCCGCTCAAATTAGCTCCGCACAAATTAGCTCCGCACAAATTAGCTCCGCTCAAATCAGCTCTGTACAAATTAGCTCCGCTCAAATTAGCTCTGTACAAATCAGCTCCGCACAAATTAGCTCTGTACAAATCAGCTCCGCTCAAATTAGCTCTGCTCAAATTAGCTCTGTACAAATTAGCTCCGTACAAATTAGCTCTGCTCAAATCAGCTCTGTAACCTCGCTCTTTTCCTAAAACCCACATTTTATGGAGTTTTAAAATTTCTTTTAATTTATCTTTATCCATTTTTCATAATCTCCTTCCAATTTTATCCCACGGCCCCCGATTTACAGAGGACCGTGTGGAGAATTTTGGTTAAAATCCGCAAAAACCTGAATTACATGGAAGTGTTTCTCCCCCAGCCCATAATTCAAGTTGTAGATTATCCCTGTTTTCTTTTGCTTCTTTAATTTTCCTCATTGCTTCAGGCAATTTGTACTTCCCCTTATCAGCCAGTCCCCATTTGACAACCTCTTCTATCCCTATTGCTCCCATGTGGCGGTATGGTCTAAACATTACTCTCGGTTTATTGTTTCTTGTAAATCCCATTGATTTCTCAATCTCTGAAATATATTTGATTCTTTCCGGATATTCAGCCAGGCGAATAAAATCAGACCGGTTAGAACATACACAAGGGAAACATTCCATTGAGCTGTGTGGTAATATTTCCAATTCTGTTTGATTTATTAGCTCGTTCCTTTGTTCAGCAGTATAATCAACCAAAGGACAGTACAGATCCCTTCCCCCATGCCTTTCAGACTGCTCAATAAATGCAGGAGCATGTTTCCGGTTTTGACTCTCTTCCCTTCTTATTCCAGTATAGCAGTCCGCTTCTAATTCCGGATCTATTTCCAACATAAATTCTCTTGCTGGTCTGACTTTCAGCTCTTCAGTGCAAAATTGCATTTTACTTGCTGGCATTGGCCACCCTTTTTTTCTTCTTACGAGATTTTCCATGCCTTCAGAATCAATTATGCGGAATTCAAGTCCTTTTACTTGTGCATAAATCTTAACAAGATTCACTCTTTTATGCCAATCAGGATGGCTCCATCCCGTATTTGAATATAGTATAATATTTTTATCGGCAGGTTTATTGTTAATAACCCATTGCATAAGTGCCACTGAATCATTGCCACAACTTGAAAAAATAATATTCGTGTTCATAATCTCCTTTCAACTTTATCCCACGGCCCCCGATTTATAGAGGACCGCAGGGAGAATTTCGGTTAATTCAATTTTTTGATCAAGACTGATTCAGCATATTTCAAGACGGCTTGTTTTGCCAGAATGAAAATTTCTTTATAGTGCAGTTTATCTTCCATGCCTTGTTTTATGGTCTCATTCGCTACGTGCTCAGCCATTATCAGCATAAAAAGTTCCATTCTATCCAGTGTGTCCCTGAAGTCTGAGGGTACTTTTTCCTTATACTCGATCATCTTTAGCGCTGCATATTCCATTTTTGTGAGATTCCCATAATACCGGAATGAAGACTTTGAACCTTGATCCTCAGCATATTTGACAAATTCAGAAACGCACCCTGTAAATTCAAGTCTTGCAATTTTTCCATCTTTCCTAACTTGTTTCCAGTCTGAATCTAGGCTATTTAATAGCGTGGCTTCCATACTATTAAAAGCCTTGATGAAATCCATTTTCCATTGTAGCGCTTTTTTACCAGTAAAACCCATTGCGAGAATAGAAAATGAATTTCTGTTCATTTCATAACTTCTAAATTCCCTACCTCTGACTTTTCTTTTTGTTTCCCTGAAGATATAAACATCATTTTTCACTCCTACATTTTCACGAGTGAGATTGCCTATTTCTTCTTTCAATTTGTCGATTGATCTCAAAACTCTGTCATGAGGTTTTTTAAACTTACCAGCAATCAAAAAGCTATCTGTCAAAACATCGCCTTTTTTAATTTTAACTAAATCCAACATTTTATACCTCTTTATGAGTTTTGTGATTGTGTCTTTAATTTGATTCTACTGTTTGTATTTTGACCTGTCAAGTATTATTTTGAACTATTTCAAATACCCCTTAGTAACCTTCCTATGATTATCAAATAAATGCCGGACTGGAAAAACGGTTTCATTGTATTCAGCCTTTACCAGCTCCCTAAATAAAATCGATCCGATGTGACCCTTAGCTTCATAATAGAATTTCTGAGTTGCCAGATCAAAGTATTCGTTTATTTCTGGTTGGTTTTGTGTGTTCATTTATCCACCCATGCTCAAGATCAAAGAATTTTCCTTGTCTGATTCCCTCGACTGCTTCTTTTAATTGCTTTCTCATGCAGGTTTCTGGATCACCACGCCAGAAACCAGGATAGCCGGTATACGACCACAAAATGTTTCTTGTATAACATATATTTTCATTCGGAAAGTATTGGTTTACTATATCCCAGACTGTTTTCAATTCTACCAATGATTTATTATCCATCATCTTTTCCCCGCAAATTTATTAGGTTTCCAATTACGTTCTTTGACCGGTGGCTGTTGAAATTATGCTAGTGACGTTATATATTCAAATGCGTGTTTAAAGTCCCTCTCATCTCCTTCCATCTCGCAGCCAAAACATTTAAACCTTTGATTCTTTTCCGACACTGTGAAAGAGGGTGTTTTCTCTTCATGAAATGGACACAGCCCAATATAATTCTTTCCAGATTTTTCCAATTTTACATTCTTGCTAATTGTTTCAATGATTCCCATGTTTTCCCCTAATAATAAGGATTATTAATTCCACGAATGTCAATCCCGAACTGGATCAACATGTGTTTACTTAAACTTCTATAGTAAATATCGTCAGCCATTCCCTTGATGAAATATACTTGTTTTAGCGAACACATAACCCCGTCTCCAGTGTTCATTATCCAATTTTCAAACTCCCTTTCATAATCTTCACTCCCTCTGCATATTCCATCTTCTGATAATTCACAAGGCAGTTTATATTTTTTGTAAAATTCACTTCCTTTTATCCTGTATACTTTCCACCCTTCTGAATTTAGTTTCTCGTCCCTTTTTCTATCTTTTTCCTCATCATGCCAGTCTTTCCCGTCGCACTCTACCGCAATTTTTAGGTGTGGATTTGCAAAATCAAGAATAAAACCCATTGTCGGAAATTGTGGCAAAAGATTAACACCGTAGTATCTTATCAAATTCCAGCAACCGCCCTCGATTGGAGTAAACAACCTAGGCCAGTCCACAAAATATGGATCATACCCACAACCGGACGAATAAGCCTCAATTATATCTGGAAGATGCAAATCGTATATTTTTCTCAATTTTGTATAAATTCCCTTACCTGGCTCTAAAACATGAAAGTCCATCTTTCCGGATTTCATGTATTCAACCACTCCTTTAACACCGCCCATTTCCTCTATTATTTCACCTATATTTTTTGCTGTCATTTTAATCATTCCAATGAGGTTTACTGTTTGCGTTGATCGGAAGCGGTATGTCATGTTGACTCAGATTACTGAATTTTGTGTACATACCCTCGAATTTTAACTTGACCATTCCCGTCGGGCCGTTCCTGTGTTTTTTGATTAGTACCTCCGCAATCCCTCTATCAACCGTCTTTTTATTATATATTTCGTCACGGTAAATAAACATAATAATATCAGCGTCCTGCTCAATACTCCCGGACTCTCTGAGGTCAGACAACATCGGTCTTTTATCTGATCGTTCCTCACATTTTCGGCTTAACTGAGATAGCGCTATTACTGGAACATTCAAACTTTTAGCGAGTCTTTTCGTTCGCCTACTCATATCTGCAACTTCCTGCTCCCTTTGTTTTGTGCTCTTACCTTGAACCAATTGAAGGTAGTCAATAACAATAAGCCCCAATCCTTTTTCATGCCTTCTATTCAACGCTCTTGATTCGTGTTCTATCTGGTCCATTGTACTTGATTTTTCATCAAAATACACTGGTTTTTCTGATAGTTCTCCAGTTGACATTGCCAGTCTGTCGAAATCTTCCTGGTTGAGATTTCTGCCAGTTCTTATTTTTGTATTATCGACTTTTGAAGATGAGCTTAAAATTCTATCTCCATTCTGGTCGTTTGACATTTCCTGGGAGAATATTATTGTCGCTTTGTCTGTTTTATTTTTCTTATAGACGTTTTCAACGATATTCAAAGCTAACGCGCTTTTCCCCATCGAAGGCCTGGCAGCTATGAAAATTAGATCAGGTGCTATCAACCCGTTTATCAACTTGTCAATGTCTGCGAATCCTGTCGGTATCCCTGTTATTTGTTCCTTGCTGTTATATCTATCCTCTATATTATTTACGCACCTTGTAAGAACTTCCTTGATATGAACAGCGTTCTCTGTGATCTTTGACTCAGATATTTTAAGAATCTTTTCCTGTGCTATTGAAAGCACTTCGTTAACGTCTTGTCCTGGATCTCTGGCAAGTCTCGTAATTTGGCTGGACTCACTGATCAATTCTCTCATAAGAGCGTGGTCTATTATTAATTTTGCATAGTAGACAATATTACCCTCAATCGGTGCGTTTGCCTCAATCTCTGCTATGTATCCTATCCCGCCGGCCTCTTCAATTTTGCTATGTGATCTCAAATTATCAGTTACCGTCATTACATCTATGGGATAATCTTTTGAAAATAATTCACTGATTGACCTGTAAATACATTGGTGAGGTTCGCTGAAGAATGTCGATGTATCAACAATATTTATTATCTTTTCAATCTGAGAATTGTCTGAAATCATATAGCCTAGAATCGTTTGCTCCATGTCTGTATCTTGTGGAATTGATAACTCTTGATCGATTTGCATGTCTCCCTATTGGTTTATTAATGCTTGTGTTGCTTCATATTCTTCGTTCGCCGCTGACATCCCATCATCTTGATTCGTTCCAGTATTGTCAGCTTTACAAATAAAGTCTTTCCAAAAATTCTTTTTAAGAAATCTTTCAGCATCCTTTGGCAGTCCATTGCATTCAAGTGAATAATTCTCTGTTGCTATTTTTAGATCATCCCATTCTATCTTGAGTATCTTTTCAAACAAAGGAGATGCTAAACTTTTGCCTACTTTTCTGCCGTTTCTTTTTGGATAACTTTCAAACCATCTTTCAAAAGCAGGTGTATATATTTCTTTCTTTTTCCTTTCCTTTCCTTTCCTTTGTGTACTTTTGCCTTCAATTTCTGGATTAATGTCTACATTTAACGGATAAATGTTTACATTTACTTTGTCTAGGTTGTATAATTCTTTTACATCAATAATGGTGTATTCCTTTATAAACGTGACTTCCTTCCGCCTTTCGGTTGCTGAACAATAATTAGATTGTATTCTTGATGATGTTAGTATTTCGTACTTATCATAAAGTTTGTTATCAAAAAGACCCTTATCAATGCAATCATTAAGAATTAAAATATACTCATCTATTTTTATATTGTTCTCATCAGAAAATAGAATGTTGAAATTTTCGTCTATTTTGAGGTAATACCCACAATCCCTGTAAGTTTCTTCCAATAGTCTTAAATAAACCGCATACCCGATTAGGCCATGTTTTGCTTTAACCAATTTAATTTTTATATCCTGTAACATATCAACATCATGACTAAAATAGTCAATTCCTACTTTTGGTTTTCTTGACATTAATTTCCCTATGCTCATTTTTATGACATTCAATGCAAAGTGTAATGCCATTATTAATATCTGTTCTTAATTTTTTATGTGTTTTGTATGGCTTTATATGATGCGCATTTAATTCTGATCCTCTTTTTTGACAGTGCTGGCAAGTAAAATTATCTCTTTTGAAGACTGATTTCCTAAATGCCTTGTATTCAGGGCTGTTTCTTCTGTCTGTCTTCCCATTCTTTTCTCGCTTTAATTTAGCCTTGTATCTTTTTTCTGAATAGGCGTGAGGTATGCCATCTACTATCTCAGCCCAATGCGCATCTCCAAGAAAATACAAAAAACTTTTAGCATATTGAAACCCATCAATAATACCTATAATTAAAGCACACTCACCGCAATAATTCTTTTCCTCAACATCAATTCTCGGCCATGAGCAACACATTATTTCACCGCAATTGTCGCATTTAAACTCATACATTTTTTGCTGGTATCCGCCGTTATCAACTTCATATTCTCTATGCAACATATTATTTTATTTACCCATATATTTATTGATTCCCTTCTTTGAATCATCTGTGAGCGTAGCATATCCATTCAACTGATGACAAAAACCACCATAAGTCAACCCGGTTTGCTTCTCTATATATTTTCTGTGAAACCACCGCATTGATTGACCGTTATCTTTTAATTTTCTCCTGAATTCCTTAACCATCTTTTCCTTTTATTGGTTGTTAGTTCGTACCGTCTGCTTAGATGTTATCAGCAATAAATCAAACCTGTCAACTACAATTTCAACTTTCTCAGCATCTCAACATTACCAGTCTTCAGCGCCTCAATCTGATCATATGAACACCCCTCAAACGCCCCACCCGGAATAGGTGTTTCACCTCTCAGCTCTCTTTCAATCACAGCCGGATCGTAATAATGATGAAAATTATGGCCCTGGTACTTTTCTTTATTGTTCATGTAATATTCGGCCTGGTATTTCTTCTGACATTTCTTGCACCGTTTTCGATTTGACTGAGCTTGATTGGTGCATGATTCTGTTATACATTTTTTGTTTTTCATGTTAACCCCCATTGATCGGCCATTGCTCTGGCAATACCTGAGTAAAAAACACTCCTTAGCCTTTCCCTGTCTTTCCCCGGCGACATATAATGAACCCTATTCTGTTCTGATTTTGGTAGTTTTAACATTTCTTCCCTGACATTGTTTGTATGCTTTAACTTTCCCAAACCTTCCAGCCAAAAACATGTCGCTTTGCTTTCAAGATGCCCAAACTGCCAAGGCTGTACCAATTGGTCGTATTTACCACCGATCAATTGAACAGCGTATTTGTGCGGTATAGGGTTTTCAATGCATTTCTTTTTGATGTTTGCGTTCTTTAACTTGTTGAAAAATATTGCAGCTTCAAACAGTTTAGGCCAACGTTTTATATCAATATGTAAATGTTTTACACCCGAATTTGCCAAGTATTTACAAACAGGATGGGCAATCATCATATCCCATCCGTCGTCCAAGTGGTTTAAAACATCATCTTTAATATGCCATTCCGGATGCCCTCCAGAACAATTTATAATATCACAACTGTATGCCTCATGCCCTCTTTTTCTAAATTCGTTACAGACTACCTGGCTTTCTTCACAAGCTATTATTATCCTCACACCCCCCCCATCAACATTTAAAAAACGATTTACGCGGAATCAAATTGCCCCGCGCTGATAAAAATTCATGAACTCCGCGATAGTCAATTACATCATAATCAGTGCCAATTTTGACCGACTCAACCTGCTCAATTCTCCCGCCTTTTTTCAAGAAATCATCAACCGCATTTCTGATAAATTCCCGGTCTGGATTGAAGTCTGAGTTGCTTCTTTTTCCGCGTGGTCTTCTGTATGGGTTCATAAATCCCTCATAAAATCGCTTTCCTCTAATTCAATTGCTTCTGTTGGTACGTCTTTCATTTCTTTGTATTTTATGCTCATATCCCTCCAATAAGTTTATAACCTTTAGCAGTCACCCGCCAAAACCCGCAATGCTGAAGTTCTGGGAGTGACCATTTCATATCTCCGTGATCGATTTTTATTAGGAATTTTTTATCGTTCATTATTAAAGGAAAAGCGGCCTTGACTGCTATTTGTTAAATTAAATGATCTACAAATTAGACTGAAGTTTTTTTAATTCTTCTTTTTTATTCTCTATTTCGATTTTCAATTTCTCCTTTCTTTCGGCTTTCTCCTCTTGTATTAAACCCAGTTTTATTTCGATAAGGGCATCGGTCAGATATTTATCGTCTGTTCGTTTTATCTCCCATTCTGAAAATTTGTCGGAATCGTATCTTTTCTGCGCTCTCTGTTTTGCGATTTCTTCCAGTTCACCTTCACTTGGATTAATTATAAACCCGTATTTTTGATCTATAAAATTTGAGCTACTCCATGAATCATCAGAATCATAAAAGTCATAGCACCACCCTCTTTCCTTCCCTGTTGTAAAGGTTATTTCTATTATTATTTTAAGATCTCTTTTCATCTTCTCTGACAGAATATAAGGCTCTATTCTGTTGTTGGCAAAACATGCTATTGTTTCAGCATTTTTTAATTCAGTTTTGTTTATGACCCCTTTCTCAATGTTTGTCATTAGTTCTTTGGCTTTCTTTAGCTCGTATTGAACGCTGTGGATCTCTCTTGTGATCGCCAATAACTCACCATTTTTTGCTTTCACGGCCTCGATTTTTTTGATGTAGTCTGCTGAGATCTTTTCTACTGGAGGACTTTGGAAAACTTCGCTGACAACTGTTTTCTGGTCGTAGTCGTAATCCGCATTTCCTTCATGGTCATAAAAGATAATGTGTGGCTGGACAATATAATTATCTTCATCGACCTGCTTTACAAATTCAGCAGCTTGTCCGTTTCTCAAATAAACAGTTCCATTCATAATTTTCCTTTTGATTAAAGATTAAATTAAATGAGTTTTAATAATAACAAGACTCCATTCGACAGCATGTCTAAGAAAGTCAATTTCAAGTGCATCCTTTGGAACTGGTTTTGATAGAATTAAACCATGTCTTTTTGTTAATAACACTCCACATTGTTTGCTGACAAACCCCAAATAATTTGCCAACTTTATCTTGACTAAGTGGGGTTGTTTTATATATTGACCTGGCAAGGGAGGCCTTCTGCATGCTCAACTTGTTACTTGATCTTTTCCTACTATTTGTAGCGTTTGTTACAAACCTGCAATTTTCAGGTGTATAATCGCCATCGTTATCAATCCTGTCAATTTGAAGATGATCTAAATAACCGTTTAGCATGGCCCACTTTTTAAAATACTTGTATTTGCTCCACTCGCCGCATACTTTTATACCTCTCCCACCGTACCTATGATAATTTTGATAATTTGGGTTACCACATCTATCTTTCATATTTGTCCACTTCGTGTTTAATTCACTTTTGTAGTCTCCATGAAGCAGACAACCGCATGTTTCTTGCCTCAGCCCATCTATTTTTCTTCTTTTCACGTATTCCCCACACTCCCTGCATAGAAATATAGCCGATAAGTATGTTCTTGTCCGCCCCCTCACTATCCCTGAATCATATATAAATTTCATAAAATACCATTTACATCATTGCCAAAAACTAATTGGTCAAGTGTTATATCAAGACCTATCGAAAGTCTTATCAAAACATCAAAAGAAGGTTTTCTGTCTCCAGCTTCTAAATGGCTGACCCAGTCAGGAGTTAAACCAGTCTTTTCCGCAAGTTCTTTTTGGGTCATTATCTTGCCAACTCGCTCTGCCTTTAATGTTTCTTTGAATTTATTCATAGTTTTACCTTATATCATGTTGACCAGATAGTCAACAATTAAATTAACCAAGTTTTAGCGATTGCAATAAACCAATCGAGGGCATGTTTGTTTAATACATGCTCACTTGAATTTTTTGGTGGAGTTTTTGATAGAACGGCGTCGCAACTATCACAGAGCCATGCACTGAGTTTATCCGGTATCTTGCCCGCCATAATTCCACCACCGTCCAGGAATTTAATTATCCTGCTTTCACTGTGCCGGTGCGATTCCGTTTCCGTGATCCGGCCGCATCTGACACAGTTCATTTTTTCAGGTTTTTCAATGGTTCTCTTTTTGCTGATTTTTGTCTTTTTGGTTTCGCGAACCTTGAAGCCTGGCTTGCCAAATTTCGGCTTATAATCACATGTGCAATTATTGAAACTTTGCTCGTCACATTCGCATTTTTTAGTCATTTGAATATTTCCTTTCCCTCGAATCATTCAAATCAAATCTATGAATCACATGAGACATTGAAGAACACCCCATGAGATCACAATTATGATTTTCGTCGTCAGTGTCGCCGCAAATAATAACTTCGCGTCCTGTCATGTAGCATTCAACTAATTTGGCACCATCTGGAATCATATGACCTGGAATTGAAATTTTTTGATCTTTTGGAGGTTCTGGTTTTTCAACCGTTCCATGTGCCTTTATGCTTAACGGTTCATTGCAGAAATCTGTTATATCATCCACCTTTGACCTCAAGTCCGGCTACAACTCTTTTGTGAATAGCTTTGATTGTCGTCCATGATACACCAACTTTTCGATCAAAAAACTCTATCTTAGAAACATCATCGTCTAGGCACATGACATCACAATTATCACATTGATTACCGCAATATTCTGGATTATGTACTTTTATGGTTTCAAAAAACTCACCCATCATTAACCCTTTTGCGCCATTTTCAGCTGTTAATTCTCTGGGAAGGACTACTATATTTTTAGTCATGTTGTTTAATCTCCATTGCTTGATAGTAACGATCTTCTGGATGAGGCAAAACAATTCCTTTCGATATCATGTCGTTCTCAATATCCTTTAAATATTCAGTGAACTGTTTCACCTTGGCTGTTGTTGTAGATGTCAGCTTAACAATCTGTTTTGACATTGCCTTTGCTTCGTCTTTAAAACCCTTGGTGTGAACTTTCCGGACTGCCTGAATCATTGCAGAATATTCAAGATCATCCCTGGTATAGATCGGCACTAATAACCGGCGTTTTAAATCTTCGTGAACCTCTTCTTTAGTCCAACCTAATTCGTCAGATATTATGCCATTCCACAACCAGTACAGGGAATTTTGGAGAACGCTGCGATCCTGTTTATGGTCCTGAACTATGACCTCCAAAACTGGTTCACTTGGCTGCGCTGTGAGGAAAGTGTTTAGCCTTGAAATTTGATCATCTGATCGGATAATGTAGGTTTTGCTTTTCATTTCTTATCACCCGGTATATATTTAGCGTGGCCTTTCAGTTTTTCAAGCTGATCAATCGGTGGGATCACTTTGACATTATCGATAAAAACACTCTTGCCATAAATCTTTCCATTCCATTTAACATCCACTTCTGAAGCGGTCACTTCCCTTTCGATTCCGGCTTGAGTAGGTGTTTTTTTGGCATTTGTTCCAGATGGCTGACCCTGCGAGCCGTTTCCGGTTATTTTTCCTTTGAACATATCCAGCCCAATTTCCAAATAACTAGCAGACTTTGACAACATATCGGTAATAGCTGATTTGTAACCATCCGCCGGTTCTGTGTTTGTTCCTGCTGTTGCGTGGCCTCCATATTGTTCTGGAATATGGCAATCATAATCAAAAATATATAATCTTCCAGACATCAACACATAATCACCTTCTTTACTGATGATTTTATGCTTTATAGTCCACCGGCCTATTCCAAAGACATCATTTAACCTTTCCATCACATAAGCGGCTTTTAAGGTGGTTAAAAACGTTTTTGTGGGGTGTGCCGAATAAGCCTCAACGGGGAAGTCTGCTTTTAGTTTTCCCCGTATTGCCTCATCAATCACAGGTTTTTTTTCTTCTATGTCCCGCCCAAATTCATCCTTTTCCATTATTTACCCTTGATTGAGATAGAGAAACCGGGTTCTGATAGTTTCACTGTTTTAAATAATTGACCTTCGCTGAGTTTCGCTTTGATCGCTTTTTTGTCCCATCTTGTCGAAACGGTGGTTTGTGTGAATTCAGGCTTTTCAGGCTTTTGAATGTCAGCACCTTCCAGAATCTCAACAGACTGAGGCTTTTTTCTAAGAGCAACAATCAGCAGAGGCGTTTCAATCTTCTTTTTATTGAATTCTATCATCTTTGATTTGAGATAAATACCCAATGACTCCTCTTTCTTCTCGAAGCGTTCTTTCCGAGTATTCGCATCTGCCAGCTTCTTTTTATAATAATCAATTTCAATATCACAAAGCTCTTTTGCTTCCTGATTCTTCCTGATCACCATTCCCCAAGATGCAATCTTTTGATCAACAGCCGTCTCCATTCTGCCGATAATTTCCATTTCTTCAGTTGTTATCTCGGAATCACCCTCAACATGTTTATAAGCCTCCCTAAGAAGATCAGTTCTTTCTGGAAGGGTCATTTGGTCAAGGGCTTTATCTTTGATCTTATTGGGTGATATTAGCGGCTGACTGTTAATTACTGTTAAGCTATCCATTTATTTATCCTCAAATGATGGACAATCGTTATCTGAATCAACTTCACCATCTGCAACACATTGTCCGTATTTAAAAAATATACAAATTTCACATTCCGAATCTTCCCAGTCTGGCTCCATATTGTCATATGATCGCTGGCAAGAGTCGAAGTTTTTACCGTGTTGGCTCATTTTATCCTTTTGACTGACAATTACTGAACTGGTTTTTCTGCTGGGCCTTTTTTACCTTCAGCGGCAATTCCAAAATCAAAATTAGGGGTTTCCATGACTGGCTTTGAGCCTATGGTTTTCAATCTTGCAATATCAAACCAACGATTATCAATGTTCTTCCCTTCCTTGTCAATACCTGGGTCAACTATCGCCTGTATGCATCCGTATAAATCAAAAGACACGGATGTAACCACGCCTTTAAGCCCTGTAACCCTATCAACAACTTTTAACCCTAGTAAATCTAAATGTTTTTCCACATTTTCCATTTTTATCCTTTTTGTTTAAAGTTTTTGAGATTTCCGGTATTTGTTGATTTAATCCTAAACTATCAATTTTCTATTGTCAAGGAAAAAATTACTTGACAATGAAATATATTCCATTCATTATCAAATTAACACTTCGGAAATGTGATAATAACTAATAACCATAAGGCACAAATGAAAACAAAGAAAAAAATTTACAAGACCGACGGCGAGAAAATCAACATCAAAGGGATTGTTTCTAGGAAAAGTTTTATGAAAATGAAAGCGATCGCTCTCGTCAAAGGACATTCAAAAGATTTGGCTCTTGACCTGGCTATTGATCTTTATAATGAGGAATATAAGGAGATTTTGTCGTGAACATAAAAGAACTGGCAAGTTTTACAGGAAAGAACAGGACAACGGTTGAGCGCTGGTGTGCAAAATGCACATCAACCTCAATTTTCGAAAAAATACAGACTGCTCACAAAGGGAGCCCCGCTGATTTCTCAATTGATGAAGTTGAGGAAATATTGAAATCAGGTTCAATGAGTAAAGACGCTGTTTCAATTCTCATGAAAAATGCCAGAGATCAAAACCTACCGGCTATCAGTAATCAAATAGATTATGAATCAATTGGGAAGATGATTGGAATGGCTGTAACAGCGGCATTAACTCCAGTTGTCGATAGGTTGGACAAAATGTCACAGGCTAAAGCACTTCCAGAACCGGTAAAAGAAGATTGCTATACTCTTGTCGCATATTGCCAGATTAACAAGATCAAGGTTAATCGTTCAGAATTGGCTCTGCATGGAAGGCAATTGAAATATACAGCCACCAAAAAAGGAATTGAGATTAAAAAGATTCCAGATGAGCGGTGGGGAACTGTTAATTCTTACCCGGTCGAGATTCTGGATGAGTATTTTATTGTTTAAGGAGATTATGAAAATCACGGTTGAAGTTGAATTACAAGATTATGAATATTGCAAAACGGAAAGTTATGAGTGTATTTTTTTAAATGATTGCACAGATCATTGTCATTTATTTGCTGAGCATCTTTGTGTTGATGTGAATGGGAATTATGAAAAACACGCTCAATGCAGAGATGCATATCAAAAGGCATTGAAAGAAAAACCATTGAATCCATGCATTAAATGCGGGAAAGATTTTGACCCTGTTAAACTTGATAAATGCGGTTATTGTGGTAATGAAATTCCATTTTAAAAGGAAAGAATGAAAATAGCTCTTGAAATAGCAATATCGATCATGCTTGCCTGCGTTCTGGCATTGTCAGCGGTTACTTATTGCAAAGTGCATAATCAGGAAATAAAAGAGGTTGTCTGGTTGATTCCAAACGATGCCTCTTGCTCTGATATTTGGAGTGCTGAAGAGCTGGAAGTGATTGCGAAAAAATATGAATTGCGGAAAGTCTATTGAATGGCACTAAGTAAAATTAAAACAGGTCAATCTGTATACTGCTATCAAATTAACCTGTTTTTCAATCCTACCCCTGTTTAATCGATCAGAATGGGGTAATTATGACATTAAAATGGTTTTTCTGGAATAACTACTATTTTATTACCTTTTAAAATAGTCCTTAACTTACCTCTAAACGTTTTCCATTTAGCTATATCAGCCGGGTAAGGTGGGTCTTGACTGACTGATTTTTCTGACTCATCCAACAGATCAATACAGGTTCTTTTTTGGTCTTTTAATGCAATATCCAGTTCCATTTCAACTTTCCACTTTTCTAAATCTTCTTCAAGTGGTTCTGAAAAACCTTTTTCATATTGAAACTTGCCTGTCGCCCTCAGCATAAAGGGGGCATCACGGCCAATGGAATCGTCTTTATTAACATATTTATTGTTATAATACCATTGTTCTACTTTTGCACGTTCTTGATTATCCATAGTTTCCTTTTATACTATTTCAGTTGCTTTTACGTTTATTCCAATAATACCTGTGGCCGCCCCGTCAGCAGTACCGGAATGGTGCGGCCTGATTATATCACCAGTGTCTATTTTCCCACTCCACGTTACGGAATTAATCACATTTGCCCCACCTGTGGCCGCCCCGCTTAATTGGTCCGCAGATGTTATTCCAGTTATACCCGTCGATAACTGAGTTGAATTTTTGCTGAATCCCCCTATGCTTGCAGCACTATAGTTAAAAGTGTATGTTATTGTTACAACACAATTCATGTTTGCCGTTATACTGAAACCGTCATCAGCCGATGGCCCGGCAAGATTCTTTACTGTTACAACTACATCATCAGAAGCCTCAACCTCAGTTGTGAATTTTTGTATGTTTGTATTAGTTGCACCAACACCATTTTGCGTCCTGAAAAACGCAGATGTGACCCTAGCTCTACCATGTTTTTCAACTTTATCTAAATGACTGCCAGCACTATTATAAGCTTTCCCAACATTAGCTTTACTAACACCTAATCCAGTTGGTGATAGCATATGAATTTTGTAAGTCTCGTCACCATCTGGGAACAAATCAAGATCAGCACCAGCAGCGTCTTTGCACGTTAAAACAGTTTCAGAAATTACAGCTTTGACATATCCTTCTGTGCCGTCTGTTGTTTGATATATTTTATCTCCAACTTGAACGAGATCGGCTTCAAAAGTTGCATCATCATCATCCAAAGAGTTTGCGGTATCGTTATCTGCTGTTCCGGTTAAATCAGGAACCATCATTCTGACACCAGCCGAGTCGTACCAAAGTTGATACCATGTTGACGCTTTCTCAGACGTTGTTGCCATTAAATCGGTAGTGATATTGTAGGTTTCATCAATATCAGAAACAACTGTTCCCAAAAATGCGGCGGTCAACGTCAACAGGGAGTCCGCGTTCATATCAACTGTATCCGCTGTAATTAAGTCTAAAATCAAATTATTAGAATCAATATTTACCTTACTTACTTTTGGGGAGACATAAGCTTTTACAGCGTCCTGGGATGGTGCTATCACAGCCGAGCTTGCAGAATCCAAATCAGCATCAGAAATTTTAGCCTCAACAAAGGCTTTTACTGATTGCTGAGATGGCGGCAGAACTGCGCTATCGCTCGCCATGTCATCTTCGTCTAATATCTGACCTTTTATGATATCCCAATCTGCGTCGATCCCGGTTGCACCCGCTTTATTGCATACGATGAAATTTCCAACTATCAGAACATGATCACCCGAATCTGAATTCAAAGTGAAGGCTTCAGAAACTTTATAAAAATCACCCTGAGATCCACTTGCTGGATAATCACCTGCATTCGTTGTGCTGTCGAAATCACCCTGGTATATTAAATCACCATCACGGCCTTGAAGATTGTCGAAAGTTTGAGAATCAGCCCCGTTTTTGTCTGTGATAATTATTTTATAGAGTCCTGATATATAAATTACAGGAAAACGCCCACTATCATCGGCCACAACCGGCCAATCATTAGCGGTTGTTTCTGCCGATGTTGTGTAGGTTGCTTTTGGGGTTGTGGTTCCGGCTTCGTAGAAATACAGCAAAGCGCCATCGGAGGGCTTTATGTTCAGCCCGTATGCTGACACTATCGGAAAATTGAATATTGACATTATGTTTTCCTGTTAATGAGCTCAAGTGCTTTCCGTTTATCGGCTGCTGAGTCCTTGCGCTGTAATTGGTGTTTTGTTCTGAGAACATTCACAAGCTGACTGATGTATTTTTGCTCGTTTCCTTTTCCTTTTGCGATTTTAATCAATAAATTCCTGACCGCTTTTGATTCATAAGCCCTGGCCGCTGCGCCTATTGTCAGAGCAGGGACTACAAATTTAGCGCCACCTGCCACGGCTCCCCCGCCAAGCCCTAACGCTGCTATATTCTGGTAATTCTGCATTCCGGTTGGAGGCGATACACTCGCTATTTCAGCCCTTCTAGTTGATTTCAGTGCTTTTACAAGACCATCCAACACTTTTTTATCTTCACCTTTGAAAAATACACCTGTTGATTTTTCCATATTTTTCAAAGCTGTCTGGAATTTTGCGGTTGATAACTCATCAATTCCGCCCGCTTTTGCCATTGCTTCCTGCCACATCGCAACCCTCGCCCTTGCTTTACCTTGTGGGCTTAGCGACTTGTAGAGCCTGTTTATATCGCTTGGCCTACGGCTGAATAATAATTTTCTGACTTCTTCTGGGCTTGATTTTCCGTTTTTTATCGAAGCTTTCAAGGCAGATATATCAAGTTCTCTGATATTCTTTGATAATCTCTGATTTGCTGTTTTCCATTTATCGTAGTCCCTGCGTTTTCCGTTGGTTTTGATAAACTCGCCCATGTCCTCATTGACCGCTTTGTATATCTTTTTGTTTACTTTATCGGCCTGACTTTTCATGGCAGCAAAATTTTCACTTCCAAGTTTTTCACCGAATACTTTCCGATTATCTTCAACCTGTGCCAGTGTTTTTTCAGTGAATGAAGTTCTGGAATTCTCCAGGGCATCGATCAAAGGTTCAACATCTTTGTTATCCAGGGCTGTTAATCTTGTGATCTCTTTGTCTATTGCTGCTGTGGTTTTGTTTATTGGTACTGTGTTTCTTATTGGAGTAGTTGAGATTTGGTCTGTATTTCTTACAAGAACTTCCTTACCCCTTTTTACGGTATCATATCCCATGTCCCACGCTGCATCTGGGTCTAATGTTTCAGCTATAAAAGATAGGTCTTTATCCGATGCTTTCGACAAGTCATCAACCCCCCATGCTATCACAAAATTTCCATTTTCATCAGCGTCAACTTTTGCCTTGGCCCTGTCATGCCTTAAACCTTTTGTTTCTTCTTTTTTCTTATTGAAGAATTTTAAAGCTTCGTCTTTTTCAGACTGTTTAAATGTTTTAGATTGACTAGCAAATCCAGGTCTGTCTGTGTCCGGTATTGTTTTATTAAACCTCTCAACAATCTTTTTTCTGTCTGCTTTAGTTAAATTATCCCAATCTAAAACATTTCCCTCGTCTAAATATGCTTCTTTTATCTTATCACCGTAAACTTTTGCCTTCCCTTTTGTTTTTCCAAAGTATGTTCCTGTCCCTAATTTACCCGGAAGCATTTCTTTTGATTCAAACACATTAAAATCTTTAGACGTACCATGAAATACTTTTTCAGAATCCTCAGAAAGTCTCTCAATAACATCAACTTTCTGTTTATTGTATTTCTGAATATCAGCACCACGTTTTTTCAGCAGGTCTTTCATGACATCATCTGAAGCCTGAGCTGTTTCAGTTGCTCCGTATTCTCTTAAAACTCCCCTGATTGCTTCGACTCTTGCCTCTTGCTGTTCAACTCTCTTGCCACCGGTTCCGATTATCGGCATTCTCTCTGTCCCGATTTGTACGGCCTTTTGAGTCGGTGTTTTTGGTGGAAATACATCTGAAGTCAAAGGTTCAATATCAAATCTTTTCGCAGTTTCAACAGTTTTTTCAAGTTCTGTTTTGATCGGTGTAGTTTTGATTATTGGTACTGTGTTAGCTTTTGCGCCCCCCGCTACCTGGAATTTATCAGGTAGAACTTTCCACTCTCTCGTCACCCTGTCAACTGCTTCTTTATAGGTACTAAATTGACTATCACCAGAGGGGATGCCGTCTTCACCTATTATACTTAACTGCCACCGCCCCGGCTCTTTTGCTGATTTGTGTACAAATAGTTCTATTCCGCTATTTGTTTTTGCTTTAAAAGGTGCATCTGGGTTGCCCTTGATAAATTTATCTGTTATACCCCTTCTTGTTTTTACATTTTTTAATGATGCGTCAACAAAATCCTTGCCGGACAATTTTTCTAAATCTATCAATTGTTCTGTTTTGATTGGGACTGGACCCCTTGTTTTTATCCCTGCTTTGGCCAGTGCTCTCCTGATTGGTTCCGGTGCTGATTTTCCTTTAAAAAATCCTCTCAATGCTGCAATTCCCTTTCCTGCTGCTACTCCGCCGCCCTCGAATGTCATTGCTAAGGGTATTTCCATTGCATCAAACTTACCGCCGGCCATTTCTTGGGTTGCTTCTATCCCAAATTGCGTTGCACCCGCTCCGCCGACTCTTTGTAGACCGGTTCCTCTTGCCCCTGCCGCAAAAAGGAGCATTGTAGTTGCTGATCTCAGTAAATCTTCCTCTGTCCTAAATCCTGGCTTGATTGCGTATTGGTTACCGTCCATTCCGGATGTAAAAACGTAATTTCCTTTTGAATCTTTGGCGATGTCTACATCTGGATTTTGCTTTTTGATTACCTGGGAGATTTCATCTGGACCTGCAGCCATAGTTCCAACCAGGCTTTTAGCACCTCTCAAACTCAAATTATTCATTTCAGGCATTCTGACCCATGAAGGAAGTGCTTCCGTTTCTGGTACCCTTCTGCCTGCGCCTGTGATACCTTCTTTGACCCCTTCGAAGAAAGAAACATCTTCTGATTCAGCGGTGATAACAGACCCGGATCTTAAATCAGCAATTAAGTTTTTCATGCCTTCATCTGACATTTGACCATCCCAGAATCGTTTCATAACTACGTCAGGAACTTCGGCCGGCTTTGTTTCTTCCATATGTGCAGGGAATACGCCTTCGATAGGAATCGGAGCTTGTGGTTGCGCTGGTTGCTGTAATACATCTGAACCGGCGTCCGCAATCATTTTCTGTGATCCCAAAGGTGCCTGGATAACTCCCGCTATCAAATCGGCTTCGTAATTTGACCGGCCTTGTTCTGACATTTTGCCGGATATGTAATTTTTATAAATATCGTCTTGCCAATTAGCCATTATCTGTATCTCTCTAATTGTTCCGGGGTTGCCTCTTGAGTTGGTGTTTGTATTTGCGGTTTAGATATTGACACGCCACCGAAACCGAATTCTTCAGCATTTGGATAGGCAGTTGCTTTTTCAATGATGCTATCATAAATTTGTTCCAGTCTGTCTAGGTTCCTTGTCAACTGCTCTGGACTTTGATCCAATTCTATCGAACCCATGACGGCCTCAAGTTGTTTCATTTCACGTTCTGAGATTGCACCCAATGCGCCACCGGTCTTTGATGCTTCTCGCATTGCTTGCAGTCTATCAAATCCGACATTTGCTCCGATTGTATTCTTTAACGCTTCAGCGTCTTTTCTTGCCGATCCCGGAACTTCTGATGCAATGCCACCAGTTGGACCGGTTACGGGATTGTAAAACGCTTGATCTGAGATGATCGACCTTAGTCTTCCAATATCTTCTTTGACTATATTAGCAGTCCTGGCAGTTGTCTGCCTCTGTGATTCCGTTTTTTTCCCAGTCTCTATTGTTTTTTTAGCGGGTGGGCCTCCTTTAATCTCGTACATCTCGTATCCTTCAGCCGTTTTTCTTGCTGCATATCCGGGAGGAATTTTCCCTAATCTATCCCCGGATGGGCCGGTATTGACATTGATCGTTTGACCTTTCCCACCAAGTCTCACAAATTGACCTTTTGGCGAAATTTGATATGGTGAAGTGTCTGTTATTCCTGCAGCCAGTTTTTCTGGATCGGTTGCGATTCTATAACCGGTTTTTTCGGCTTTCGGTGCGGGCGGTCTTTTCAATACATTTGTTTGATACCCTAATTCAACACGTTGTTTTATCGCTTCCTGTGCGCTTTTCTTCGCATTAGGGTCACCGCTCTGCATATTCCGCAAAAGCCTTTTAGTGGTGTCTGAATTGATTCCTCTGCTATCTAAACCTGCAATCCTCTCTTGTGTTCTAGCGATCTGCTCAGATTCAGGAAGTCCGGAAATTTCAGCGGCGAATATTATCGTTTCTTTTTTAAATCTTTCCATGTCTTCAATTTCTGCTTTCTTTTGACCTGCCGCGATTGCCCTTTTTTCACCTAAGACGCCCCTTTCTTCTTTGGCCTGGGCTGTTTGGATACCTTTTACTTGCCCGTATGCCCCGAGCCCTTGTAATATTAATTGGCCGTAGTCCGGTCCGTACTCTGGTTGTATTGTTCTCGCCATTTGTCACCCCTTAGAAATTTATGTCTATTCCGCTGCCGCTGAAGTCCATCATACCATCCATCATGCCGCCGCCACTCATGTTATAATTTCCAGCGCTAACATTTCCGCCGATATTTTGCCCGTATTGATTTGAGTTGTAATTCGGAGCTATGCCACCCGCAAAAACTGGTTTGACTGCTGCCGCTTTGGCCGCTGCGATTTTAGCCGCTTGATTTGTTGAATTAAGACCTAATGCCGTTTTGCTAACTCCTAAATCAGCGCCTGTCATTGTTTGACCTGCAACCATTCCTCTATTTGCGAGCGTTCCGAGTCTGTTGAATTGGTTATCATAATCCTGTTGCGCAAATCCGACTCCCTGCTCAACTAATGCCGACCTCACATTACCGCCACCTAGCCCGCCCAATTTTGCGGCGTTTCTGACTAATGCTTTTTCAGAACGTTCCCGCATGAATTTTTGACCAGGGGATTCGTTGAATCTTCCCATTGCGGCTGATTGCTCTTCTGGTGTCCCAAGTCCTAATAATGCGGCCTGCTCTCCTGATGCTTGCTGTCCTGTCTGTGAATACGGGTTTAGTAAACCGCTTGAATAGTCACGTTTTGACTGTGCCCTCTCTGCGCCGAATGTAGCAGATTGACCAAATTGCTCTTTTCTCTGCGCCAATTCTTCTGCTGACAACGCCCTATCTGCTGCGTTCTGTGCTGCGTTCGCTGAATTAGCGTCAGACATTGCTGCCCTGTTCTGGTTTGCTCCATAAACCCCTGCTATCACCGTTCCCGCTCCTACTGCTACTGCAACCCAGCTCATAAAACCTCCAATTTTAAATCACTTACCTGTGATTCTAGTTCCTTAATATCATCCTGCATTAATAAAACTTCCTCTTCGTCCGTGTAAACAGTATCTTTTTCAATTTCGGAAATATCCGTTTTTTCCGTGGCGTGGATAGTTGTGAATTTCATATCTTCAAAAGCGTAAAATACTTTTTTTGTTCCTGGTTCTGATTTGAAGAATTCACCACCACACACAAGTTTTCCTTGCCCTTCAATTAACACATTTGCTTTGCCGGTATGAACAATATTGAAGTGCTCAGTTTTGTGAGTCTTACCGATTAAAACTGTCCCAGCCGGAATAAAAATGGTTCTGGCATAAACACCCGGGGAAAAACTGTCTTTTGTTTCCAACTCTACCTGCGGTAGTTTCTTTAAATCTTCCTGAAAGTCAAACAACCATTTCAGATAATAAAGCAGTTCATTCAACCCAGTCAGGTTTTTGTTTGAGTTCGATTCCATTTCCTTTAAACACATAAGCGTCCGTTGTTTCGCTGGCATGTAATAAAACTATATCGCTATCATTTGGAAGACACACACAAGATGCAGCGCCTGGATCCGTTGTCTTTTGTTGTCCGATACACGGTTGAAAATATGCTGCGTCAGCATTTGAAAAAACTAATGGTAAAGTTAAATCGACTCTTGTTCGTAATGCGCTGGCCACTGTGTAGACAAAACAAAAATCAACGTTCCAAATTCTGTCGTCTGTTAAATATGGGATCGCCCACCCTCTTTTCAATGATACGATTGCTGGATCTGAAGAGATGGTAAAATCTCCTGATCCATCAGTGTCTGCAATATATCTTTTTTTCCAAGATCCAGCCGAGAGCTCACCCAAAAATCTGAAAAACCTGTTTAATTGAAACCCTTTTTCGTCTATGATCAGTTCAGCTTTTTGTGGAACTCTGAATCTAGGCTGCATTAGTCATCTCCACATCAAGTTTGATGAATGTTCTCTTGATTGGATCGGTGATTCTGAATCTGAATATCCGGCTCTGTTCTGAAATTCCCAGTCTTCTCCATTCTGCTCTTCTGAAATATTCGCCAATTCCTCCCAGGTCAGTCCATAATTCATATGACCAATTCCGGCCACCATCATCTGAAAAATCCATCATTACCTGGGGATCACTTCCTTGCCCTGTGATTAATCCCTGGCCTGCGTCAATGATCAATTCGACTTCATGAAAAATCGTTGCCATATTTTTCACAAATATCGGAGGTGTCACTTTTTCCGATAGTAATACCGCTGTATATTCCTTGTAAACATCCTCGTCTAGATACCCGATTCTGCCATCAATCGCGTCTGAAACGACTAATTTATTATAAACATAATCGACACTTGCTATTCGCCAGGCGTTGTCAGCTACACCTGTTTGTTGTTCAAACCATACTTTTCTTTCGGATAGTCTGGTTGCAGTGACATTAAAAACAAAAGTTCTGGAACTGACAACCACTGACCTGAAAGTAAACCCTACAAAAGCATGACCGTTTATTCCGTATGTGAATGAATAAGCTTCTGATATTTCATCGACTGTGAATTTTTGAATCTCTGTGTCAATTGCATCAGAACTGATTTTTTCGGGTTCTCCTGATGATCCAGCCCTGTATATTGACGTTCTTTCATTCTTGCCACCGCCGACGAAGTATAGTGCACCTTCCCATTGAATGGGCGTGTATTTAGCATGACAGCCTTTTTCATAGCTTGCCCCCTCGATTCTTTGATAAGGGAAACCGGCTCCGCCGATATTTTGAAATAACTCTGTTGTATATTCTCCCAAAATATAAACATAATCATAGTTTGCAAATCCAGCAACAATCAAATCAGGGCTTAATTCTGCTGTTCCAAAATCCAAAGCGTCTATTGTCCCGGGCGTGTTCAAATTAGACGTAAACCATTTTTTACCGTCTGATTGCGTGTAGATAAAATACCCGTCTGAAAAAGAAACCGTGTCAGAAGTTACATAACTAACATCTGTAATTGTGGCCAGCGTGGTTGTGGCTGCTGTGTATGTGTAAGCAAGCCCGCCGGGAACAACAATCGCCATTACCAGGCCATTATGAGCAATTGAAACACGTTTTGTTCCTGCTATGGTTCCAAGTGCTGTTTTTGTTCCTGAGCTGTCGAAACTGTTCAAAGCGGTTCCGTTGATCACATAAAGAACGCCACCCATTACAACGGCTCCCCGGCTCTTATTGCTTCCCAATGCCCCGCCGGTTCCCAGTTGAACAATTCCAGGTGTGCCGAATAAAACAGCCTCGCTCCATGCCTGATCTTGTGCTATTGCTGCGTACATATTTACGCATCTCTGAGCTGAGAAAGGCATTGAACCTGATTCGTAAGCGCCTAAGCCGAGTGGTATTTTCATTAATTTTGTAAAGTGGTGTGTTCATACCATGACGCCTGAATAGTTCCTGGCTTTGAATCATTCAGGTATAAAGATAATTGATACAACGTGTCAGGGGCTAAGACCCATTCTTGCTCTGATCTTGCCGAACCAGCAGCAAACGTTTTTCCTTGCCCGTCTACGCCTATTATCTCATCAACGAGAGAATCCCCACCTGTAAAAAGAGTTGCATCATATGAAACTTTTCCTGCATTTGCCCCGGCGACATCGGTTATAATAGAAACATTTTTCTTGCTCCTGTTGCTGTTATAACTCTGAATAGTTCCTGTAGGTGACGTACCGCCGCCAGTTTTGCCCTCTATAAATCTTAATCTTGCCCCTGAACTGCAAATAGCGGAAAAAATAAAATGTAAACACTTTTTACCAGCTGGTGTTCTAAAACTCAGGGTCATCATGTCGTCTGGCGCTGCTAACGCTCCAATACTTGCTACTGAATAACTCAGATTAAAATGGCTGCCTGCGTGTACTTCATGATGTGCATAATCAATAAATATTTTCTGCCCTGTCATTTTATCATCTTTCATAATGCCGCCTAAAAGTTGTCAATCGTGTTCTGTGGAAAAAATGAATAATAATCATCCTCGCAATCCTGATAATTTCCGGTTCCAATTGGCATATTTTCGGGATATTCAACATCTTGTCCCGGTTGCGATACTGTCAACATGGCATTCCAGGAGCTTGCCGCAATAGCTGCGAAACCCTGGGTAATTTGTTTCCCGAATTCAACGCATATTTCGCCGCCGACTTGCAGCTTGATTGCCCTGGTTGCATATCTCGGTTCAAACAGATCAGTATCAAGCGAAGTTACTGGATTAATGCCGGTCAATATGCCTTGTGAATTCCATTGAATAATCAAATCATTCAGGATTTCCAGGGCATCAGCCGTTTCTGTGGCATTCAGCGGTTTATATCCAGAATTGATAGTTGCTTTTCTGAAACCGGCTTTAATTATCTTTAATGCTGTTGTCATCCAGTTTCCTTTTTAAAATTTCCTTGAGCTTTTTCAGCCCATACCTGAAATTTGTTTTCAGATCATACTCTTCATTTAGATAATCAGACAGGTCCGAAGCATCATCAATGCTTTCCGGGTTGGCCTGCTCTTCAATTTTTTCCGCAACCTGTTCTACGGGTTCCGGTTTCTTGACTTCCTGCTTTTTTCCAAACTTTGCAGGAGTATCAACCCAACCTTTATCAAACCATTCTTTCGCCTCATCCATGAAAACTATCTTGCTGCCTTCAGTTTTATGATAGATCCATGTTTGATCTCTTGTATTGCCCATGATTTCCTCTTTGTGAGGGGGTTTTTACGCCCCCATTTGATTAAAGACCGGCGTTAATAGCGGCTCTTAACTCATCAATCTGAGCCTGCATATTTAAAAACACCGCTCCTATCTCATTTGACGCAACTGCATCACCATCGGCCACCGTTGCCACTGTGGAAACTGACGGCTCATTGGTTGTGTATGTCACAGCAAAGGCCGTATTGGCCTCTTCAAACCTTGTTTCCATTCCCATAATTACCTCCTATGAATTGATTGCGGTTCGCAGTTCAAGAATTTCCGTAATCAAGGCGGTAATTTGAGTATTGTGGTTCTGCAGGATAACACCAATCTCGGTGCTGGTAGGTGCATCACCATCAGCAACCGTTGTGGTATAACTTGCAGTCGGTTCGTTGGTTGTCCATGTGATGACCTCCGCCGTTGCAGTGGTTGAGGTCATGTCATCGACAATTTCATTTTCACTATTAAACATTTTTACCTCCTGGGAGTGTAGGGGCCGAAACCCCGTTAATTATTCAGTTAAAACACCGCCGAATAATGGGTTTTGAACTTTTACACCCCAATGACAATCCAGGCTGTAGATGGTTTTCTTCGTTGAAATGTCCGAACCCTTGCTGAAGCACATTGAAACGCCTTTATGCGTCAGTCTCTGAGACAATACACCTGTCCCCTTTTCCATTTCTGCCAATCTTCCGAACACCAAAGAGATAGCGCCTGGAATGAAAAACATGTTGTGTTTGTACGCCGTTCCACCGGTTCCAGTCAGTACCACAATTGCAGCGCCGTCAACGGGTGCAGCAACACAGTTCTGATAAGGTCCAGTGATTATGATTGGAGGGCTGATAGTGAATGTTGCGTCACCTGAACCATCGGAATCAGCATCAGCGGTTACAGTAAAATTCTGCAATTCACCGGTTGACACTTTTGTTCCATCATTAACTGCATAAACACCGCATGTGAACTTATCACCCGCTTTCAAGATACCTGTTTGGGAAACTGTCCACCCATCAGTATTCAGTGTTTGGGTCTGGCTGTTTTTTGAGGCAGAATAGGTTGTGCTCTGGCTTGCCCCGTCAATCAAAGGAGTTCCAGTATTAACACCAACCGTGTGCGCTCTCAATGACTGACATTCAAATGAATTCAGTCCGCCATATCGGCCGAAATTGGCCTCTTGAATGGCTTCCTTTGCGATTTTTTCCGGAAACACAGATTTCAAACCGTCAGCCAGACTTCCTTTGGTAGTCGGAGAATAAAACGCATTCCTCTTTCCGCCATTCGGTACGCCAAGATTTGACATTCTGGTATTTTGAGCAACGACAGCCGCCATTGTTGACGGGGTTGTTCCTGCTGTGCCGATGAAATTCGCAAGATAAATGGAATTTGCGGCGATTGAAGTCTCAACTTCCTGTGCGATCTGTTCCATCGCTGGTTCAAGCAGAAATTTGTATGTGTCTGTCATATTATAAGATCGCTCTTTTTGGGAAAGAGAGAAAACAACCTTCTTATAATAATTCAGATTAACGGGAACTGTGGCCTCTTCGATATCCGTAATATCACCCTCTGTGATTTCCGGATCATCTGAAGTAGTAAAGCGAATAGGTCGTTTTACATAAGCCGTTTCACCGATTTTACCGGTGAATAAATTCTTTTCGTCCACTTGCCTGTCGCACTTGTCCGCAAGTACAAAGGAATTCCGCATGGCCATGATAGCCATTTGCAAAATTAGTGTGGTATTTCTCCATGCATTTGACATAAAAAGCCCCCTCCATGGGGCATGTTACGCCTTCCTTGGCCTGCTAATCCTCCATTTTGCCCACAATGTCTTTAACTTCATCCATTGAGAACTCCGCGTCAGGATCATCAAGACTCTTCCCGATTGCACTTTTTCCTTTTACAGGGGTCACAACCGGCGGCGCTTTTGTTTGCTGAACTGGTTTAGTTGCAGACAATTTTTCTGAGAGTTGTCCGAGTTCGACCGGTGATATGCCATCAGCTACATCAAGATTGTCAGCCAAATAAGCGACAATTTTCGGGCCTATGTCACCCTTTAAACTGTACAACGCTTCTATTGTGTCGGGACGCATCCCAACAGATTCGGCTAAAAGATTAGCTTTTTCATCATAACCCGGAATGTTTGCAGCTGCTACTTTTTTAGCAAATCCTTGTTGAGCGTTTACCCTACTGTCATTTACTTGACCCTGGGCTTGCTCAATTTTAAAGGCTTCAATTGCTTGACCTGCCTCGTATTTTGCCGTTGCTGCATAATATTCCGCATCCGTGTCAAAATCATCATAATTGGGAGCCGGTGTATCTGGTTGCTTCGCCTGAGTCTGCTTTAATTCAGCGAGTTCAGTTTCAAGCTGTGCGGCTCTTGCTCTCTCAGTATAATAACCTGCGATTCTTTTATCCCTTGACTCTGTGCTTTCGATTTTCTCTGGAGCCGACGGCTCACCTGTTGTTTCAGGGGCGTTCGGATCAAGTTCAGGGCTTGCGACCTGTTCAGCAGTTTCTATCTCCGGTGTCTCACCCGGCTCAATCGGGGCTGATTCCGACTCTAACGCTGACAAATCTTCTTCCAGCGTTGTTTCAGCTTTCTCTGACATGCTCACCTCTATGGTGGGTTTTGCTGGATTGCCTCCAGTGGGCTTTAGTTACTCGTCAAATCCTTCCGGTATTCCCGGCAATGGGTTTGGTCCTCGCACTCCTTCCGGGCCTGTTGGTTCCGGTGATTGAATATCTTGCATTTGTCCGGCTTGTGCCAGTTGTTTCGCATCCATCGGCAAGCTGTCTCCAATCTCCTGATTTTCCATAACGTCTATTCCTGCCTCTGATGCTATTGCAACGGCTTCATCCAGTAATTCGCCTTCTTCCGGTGCAATGTTTCCGCCAGCATCAACTTTTTTAGCAAGTGCTTCGATCAGTGCCTTAACACTATCTACTGAAGACTTGTATGCATCCATGTGTTTTCGTTGCGTGTCAGCGTCTTTATTCATGATATCTGAAATCAGCTTTTCTGTCTGCATGTTGATATTGTCAACAAGACCTTGTTGCATCGGGTCGGGTGGAGGTGGAGGCGGTGCATTCTCTGCCATTTCCTTTTTCTCTTCTTCTGTTGGTTCCGCCGTTCCCTGCTCAATCATCCATTTTCTTATTCTGGATTTGACTTCTTCACCTTTGTTTAAGTCCATGTTGTCAACTATGATATCCAACGCCAGTGCCGCGACAACTTCACCGGACGGTGTGTCTCCGATTAATCTCATTATCTGATCAACTGTTTCTGATCTGCGCGTTGCTGATTTTGGGCCTGATGTGATTACTATCCCGTAAGTTCCCTTGGATAGATCGTTGACTATTACCTGCTCTCCTGTTTCTTCGTCTATGACTGGCTCATTTACCCCGTTATATTCTCTCAGATTGAGCGTGATATCTTCTGAAGTTCCATCTTCATTGATTATCTTCTCAATTCGTTCTGTATCATATATCCTCTGAATCAAATCAATCTGAATCAGAGCCGAAAAGTGTTTAGACTTTTCAAGATTATCTGGAAAGATAAATAAGCCTCTGTCGCCCATCTGCTGTTGACGTTGGATTGCTATCCCACTTTTAAGTTCTGGGCTGTCACCTCTTGAGCTTGGTTCTATTCCTGTTGTGCTGTGTACATCTGACCTGGCCTGGGCTGTCTGAGCTAATAAAGCCTGTTGGATTGAAGGCGCGCCGGTTCGTCTTGGTGGGCCAAGCGTTCCTGTCGGGTCATTGTACGGCATAAATGGAGTGTTCTTTTTAGGAAATGTTCTCCATGTCTGTTCATGCCCTTCCCTCTGAGCCATTGTAAACCAATAAGGGTCTTTCGGTGTCAATGCGCTTGTTTCTGCTGTCTGAGATACCGAATAATTATACATCATTTGAGGATCACGAGCTTTCCTTACCATTCCACGCCAGAATTTTTGACCTTCAATGATTGCACATTTGCCATAAACCGGAACAATCGGGATATATTTTCCAGCCCAGTCCGACCAGTCATCCAGAAATTCAACTCCGGTGAGTTTGATCATTTTGACTTTGTGCGAATCAACGGTCTTTTCTTCGACAACATTTATTCCTTTATCTGCTAACTCATCCAGGACCGCTTTCTCTTCCTCGATATCAATTACCCGGCCATCTGACAATAAAGCAACCTTCTTTTTATATGAATCTTTATACCAGAATTCTGAAAGCTGGACTTTGTTGTTTCTATACCACAGAGTGTTATAGATCCTTTTAAAAAAGCCCTCTACTCTTGATTTTGGGTAAAGTTTCTTGAATGTTGTATCTTGAATGTATGAGGCCACAAACCAATATTCTCCGTCCGATCTGTTGTACTCTTCCGCATCCGGATCGCCGAATAAACTCGAAGCTGCTGAGGGAATCCATTTCATGACAATTTTCTGAACAAAAGGATTGTCCGGGTCCCATTCTGTTAGAATTCTCCATCCACCGATCCCTCCCTTTAATTGTTCATCGTATGCTGCGTCATAAATATCTTGAGCGTTGGATTCTTCTTCGATGTTGCGGAGTAAGCCGGTATAAATCTTTGCGGTATCTTCAGATGCTTCTCTTTTCGGAATTACTTTGACAGCGGTTTCTGTCTCTCTTTGATCGCCGATTGCCTGATCTAATGCGCCTGATATCAAGTCAACGGTCAATCTAGGACGTTTTGCTCTGGCTTCTTTGGCCTCTTCATCCCATTGACCGCCTTCTTTCTCCACAAAGATTTGATCCCTGATAGCATAACGGCGCTGATCTCTCTCGGCGTTTTCTGATGCTTCCCGGCGTTCTAATACTTCTTTATGGGTTAACATTTACCATCCATGGTTTGTTTGTTTTCTCTTGACCTGTTTCTGAGCTTCTTAGCTCTGTTTCTTTTATATATCTTAATGCAGTCTCATGCCTGGTCTCGTTTGGGTGTTTGCGTTCTACCGCCATTATTAATTCATCGTACTTTGATTCTGATATTGTTGGTGTCTTTACCTTTTTATCACAAATCTGAATGCTCAACGGTTTACCTCTGTATCCGCACTTATGGCATACACCACCGGCAAACCAATCAGCGCCACTATGGCATTTTGGACATTCAGGTAAAGTCATTTAGTCCCATTCGGAGTCGTATTCAATTTCTGTTGTGTTGGTTGTTACTGCCGCCCTTCTGTGTCCTTCGTTCGCATATCTCAGAGAATCAATAACATGATTTTTCTTGTCAACCAATATCGGCAACACTTTTCCGGTGTCTTTATCTGTTTTATAACAGTATAAAGTTAGTTCGTCAATAGTGTGTTTGCATCTTGGATGAACAATGATATCATAATTCTTTAACCATTCGATTCCTTCCTCAATTGATCCTTTGCCTTTGGCTGCTCCGTAAATCTTTGAGAATCCATGTCTGCGTAAATAACTGATTGTATCAGGTCTGTTATTATCTGCTACAATTGGCCATTTTTCCGAGTCTGGTATTTCTTGAAACAGCAATGGAATATTTTCTATTTCGCATCCTATCTCATAAGCCTCTTGATCAATAAACAGGGTTCTCCCTGTAATAAAGCACCTGACAAGGACCGTCGGATCAACAGAAAATCCCCAGTCAGCACCAAGTCTGAAGATTGCATCCTTTGGAGTGTCGAACTCTTCGACTTTCCAGTTCTTGAAAACTCTGGCCTCTGAGTTTTTCTGATATCCGCCTCTCCAGATGTGCTGGTATTTTTCCGGATCTCTTCGCTTATCATATTCCAGTTCTCGTTTGAGTACATCAGGAAACCAAGGATTATCATCATGATTGCATTGTATAACCAATGAATCCGGCGGTGGGTCATCCCCTCTTAATAACTCATCAATTGGATCGGTTTCAAAACGTGGGTTCCAACTCGCCCATATTTCTGAATCTTCTTTTCTTATTGTTGGCCTGAGTAGTTCAAGCGACCTGGCTGATAATGACTGAGCCTCCTCGATCCATGCTATGTCATAACCTTCAAGAGATTTGATTGATTCGGCGTTGTGGTCCTGCATACCCTGAAATATTATCAGGTTGTTCGCTGGTCCTTTGATTAGAGACTGTTGGACTTCAAAATGCTTTCCTACTCCAAACTGCTCGATCTTTCCCTCAATTAGTTTCTTCGCTGACTGAGTAAGCGATTTTTGTATTTCACGAACACAGACTATGTTTTTACCTGATAGCGATTGATCTATTACTCTGCCAGCAAATTCATGTGATTTTCCAGAACCCCTGCCACCGAATGCGCCTTTATATCTTGATGGCTGTTCAAATGGTTTCGCCCACCTTGGGGTTTCTATTTCTAGATTCATTTATCTTTTGGATCAATAATAACTCTGGTAATGGTTCTGATTGGTTCGCCGTCTTTGCCGGTTAATTCTGTTCTGTTCTTCTCGCTCCATCCCTCAAATCGCTGATATGCAAGTTTGGCCGCTGCTGTATCTCCTTTCTCTGCTGATTTAAGAAGAGACTGATCAACTCTGGATAGTTTGGCGGCGTAGTGTGTTCGTCTTAGTTCCAATGCTTTCGCTTCAATGTCTTGTAGTTCTGTTGGGGTAAAATGAGTGTAGAGAGTCTGCCTTGTTACTCCACATACTTCTGACGCAAGATGCTCCCGGTCTAACCATTCATTGTCAGGGTTGGTTAGGTACTCGAGAATAGCATGTTCGTGTTTTTCTTTTCCCTTCATAGCGTATCCGTAAAGTTTGCGTCAATGCTCATTTTTCCACTTCTCCTTTAATTACAATATACGAGAGGTGCCTGAAACCTCATTTCAAACCCTCTTTAAGTTTCCGCAGCTCGTTAATATAAACATCTTTTTTCGTGTCTTCAATCTGTTTCTTGATATGCGGGATAAGCGTTTTTACTTCTTCGGCAATATGCCCGACCTCCATTGATAACCGATTGTGGACCCACACTTCTGATTCATAAACCTTATGAGCTTTCCTGCAGAAAGAAAGATCCTCACCAACTACAACCCGTTTTTCCTTGATTACGGTCTGTTCAAACCAGGGCCAAGGCATTTTTCCAAATACTTCCCGCTGAATCATTGTAACGTGCATTCCCACGAAATCAGTTTGTTCTATATCGTGTTTGATATAGTTTAGCGGTTCACCTTCAATGTTTCTTTCAACTACTGGATCGCCTGATCTCTTCTTTGCAGCATTGCAACCTATGATTGGCTTGTCTGCATTTTCCAGAACTTCGCCGGACTTTTCCGGGAATGTTGCATCCCAATCTACAAAGAGAAGATGTGTGCAGTCTGTTTTTAGGAACTCATCAACAATCAAGTTTCTTGCCTGTTCAACTGTTCCGCAAGCTATGATTTTTTTATAAGAACCGTACTTTTCTTTTATTGCAACGGCAAGATCCATTAAACACCCAGTTGTATCTGTCTTTGTGATTCCTGATGTTGGTAATCCTATGCAAATCTTTGGAACTGGTTTTCTATCTGGATATTTACCCCACTCTTGCGCCCTTCTTTTATTCAGTAATACATGATCCGTTGCCCGTCTTACCGGATCATAAGACCTTTCATGCACCCAATCTTTTTCAATTGTATTATCAGCAAAACAGCAATTATGCACTATCACTGACTTTGGAGCTTTAACAAATCGCCCGCTTGCTGTTAATCTCTCATAGAGCTCTAAATCAGAGCAACAATGAGTATATCCAGGGTGAAGAAAATACCCGTTTAAAAATTCTGTTATCATGCGCCGGTCAATTAATACCGGACCCATTAATCCATCTGGATCTGTGCAATATACAGCTCCCCAGCCACCTGGCAAAGTTTCCATTGCTTCAAGTGCATATTTAAGATACCCAGGCTGCGGGATTTGATCATCACATATACTTAAAACACACCGGCTTTCACTTCCTTCAATAATACGGTTGACCGCTTCCACTATTCGTAAAATGTTGTCTTCCCTTTCTGGTAATCCGTGGGATAACGTGTCACTTCTTTTTGCTATGACCTGAAACTGATCGCATGGAATACCCGCATTTTTAATTGCTGCCTTAACACATCCCTCTATCAAGTGGTCCCTGAGATAAGGGATTATGACAGTAACCTCTTTCATATTATTTTATCAAGCTGAATCGTTTGAAAATTCCAGTGAATTTATTGATTCTTTTCAATGTCTTGCTTGTCGTTGCTAGTGCGTTGTCATCCCATGTCCAACTCGTTTTATTGACAACCAGTTTTGCCACTGGATGCAATACCGTGCAAACGGCTGTCAGTGTCCCGATTCCGGTCATTATTTCCACGCCGTAGGGAATGACTGTTAAAAGTGCTATTAATTCATTCATTTTTTAAACCTGTAAGAGTTTCACCATGGGTACCTGGTTGCAATACTTTCTTGCCCTGTTACCCTGAATAATTCCAGTTCTGTTGAAATACCGGCTCCGGATAATAGTACAGTTCCTTTCTTTTTCCACAATCCCACGTAATCATCAAACATGCCGTCAGTTACAGTATATTCCAAATACTCATTTATTTCGTAATATTCATCACCCACCGCCACCCTCGATGTTCCAAGCGTTGCGGTCACATCAATATCTTGCCCTGATTTTGGTACGAATTTCATTTTCAGGGAAGTTGCGCCGACTAACGATTGCCCGAAATTGACCCGGATCTCTTGCCCGTAGCTGTCTTTGTTGAAATTTATCATATTAGTACCCTTTCTTTGTTTTTTTCTTGATCATAACCGGTTTTTTTACGCCTTTCTTGATAGTCACTTTGCTTCCGTCTGGTTTTTTG
>Ga0208904_1000414_pt1 | contig 36557 bp, 33 predicted proteins | sample AntAceMetag02UKB_FD_184774 | JGI IMG/M metagenome (GOLD analysis project Ga0208904, IMG submission 184774) | Saline lake microbial communities from Ace Lake, Antarctica - Antarctic Ace Lake Metagenome 02UKB (SPAdes) (version 2) | ecosystem: Environmental > Aquatic > Non-marine Saline and...
TGCTTTTCAATCAAAAGCAATAACAGATATCGCCAATATTTGTTTTAAATATTTGCATCTTCATTCTTATTCATATTTTAATAATAATTTTGTTGGGTCTCTTGTTAAACGAGTTAATAGGTTCGTTAGATCTTATGAAAGCATAGTTGATAGAGTTACTTGGGAATTTATTCCACTTATTATAAATATTGGAATTATTATAACTGTTTTAATAGTTAAAAATAGGACTCTTGGTTTAATGGTTAGTATTTGGGTTTTAATATTTTTGGTAATTAATTGGATAATGATAAAGTATAAATTACCATATGATGTTAAGAGGAGTAAAGCCGAAACAGCAACTACAAGAGTTTTGGCTGATACAATTACAAATCACTCAAATGTTAAATTGTTTGGTGGATATAAAAGAGAAGTGGGTAATTATGCTAAAGTAAATGATGATTTAAAAAAAATAAGATTATTTACTTGGAATTTAGAAAATTGGTTTGAAGCAGTTCAAAGTTTTTTGGTTTTTGTTCTTGAATTTGGTGTTTTTTATTTTGGTATAAAATTGTGGCAAAAAGGATTGTTTACTATTGGAGATTTTGTGCTTTTACAAAGTTACACAATGATAATTTTTATGAAGATTTGGAATTTTGGTCGTTTAGTTCGTCATGTTTATCAAGATCTTGCTGATGCAGAAGAAATGATAGAAATTTTTAATACTCCGCATGGAATAGTGGATGTTTTAAATGCTAAAAATTTGAAAATTTCAAAAGCAGAAATTAATTTTAAAGATGTTGATTTTTATTATAACAAAACAAATTTAGTTTTGAAAAATTTTAATTTAAATGTTAAACCACAGGAAAAAATTGCTTTGATTGGTTCGTCAGGTGCTGGTAAAACAACTATAACAAGGCTTTTGCTTCGTATGTACGATATACAAAATGGTAAAATTTTAATTGATAATCAAAATATTGCAAAAGTAAAATTAGAAAGCTTATGGAAGCAAATTTCACTTGTTCCGCAAGACCCAATGTTATTTCATAGAACTTTGGCAGAGAATATTGCGTATGGAAAACCAAATGCTACTCAAAAAGAAATAATTGAAGCGGCTAAAAAAGCTCACGCTCATGAATTTATTAAAAATTTTGAAGAAGGTTATGGAACTTATGTTGGAGAACGTGGGGTAAAATTATCTGGCGGAGAAAGGCAGCGAGTAGCAATTGCTCGGGCAATTTTACAAGACGCACCAATTTTAATACTTGATGAAGCAACTTCAAGTTTGGATTCTGAGTCAGAAATGTTAATTCAAGATGCTCTTGATACTTTAATGAAGAATAAAACAGTAATTGTGGTGGCTCACAGACTTTCAACGATAATGAAATCTGATAGAATTTTAGTAATTGACGATGGTGGAATAATGGAAGAGGGAACACACGCCGAATTATTGAAGAATAAAAAAGGAACATATAATAAACTTTGGAGTTTGCAGGCTGGTGGGTTTATTAAATAAATAATAATAAAATAGTAAGTATTGCAGTACTTACTTTTTATTATTGAACGAACAATATTTACATGAGGTTCATTTATTATATAATAAATTTAATAAAACCCCCAGATTACTCTAGGGGTTTGTGTTGAGTCTTCTTTTAGATTTTATCAAATTCACAACATAATAATATAACATATTTTTAATAATTTGTCAAGACCTTTGCTTTGATGTAAAATAGGAGAAGAAAATTTACTGTTATCCCTGCAAAGGCAGGGATCTTTCACAATACTTTTAGACACCTGCCTTTGCAGGGATGACAAATTTAATAGTGATTATGCCATATAAATTAAATAAAGAGCAAAAACAAGCTGTTGAATATGCGGACGGTCCTCTTTTGATTGTAGCGGGGGCTGGAACTGGTAAAACAACTGTGGTTACTCAAAAAATTGCATATTTAATAGAAAAAGGTTTTGCAACACCTGAAAATATTTTAGCCTTAACTTTTACAGATAAGGCAGCTTACGAAATGCAGGAAAGGGTAGATGAACTAGTTGATGTGGGGTATACAGATATGCAAATTTCTACATTTCATTCATTTTGTCAAACAATTTTAAAAGATCACGCACTTGATATTGGCTTGCCTGGTAATTTTAAACTTCTAACTCAAACTGATGTTTGGCTTTTGGTACGACAAAATTTAAATAAATTTAATTTGGATTATTATAAACCACTTGGAAATCCAACTCACCATATTCATGAACTTATTAAACATTTTTCAAAGTGTAAAGATGAGCTTATAACGGCGGATGAGTATGTGAAATATGCTAAAGAATTAGATCCTTCGATTCCTCAGGATGACAGCGGTGAAATTGAGGAAGGCGAGAAAGAAAGATTGATAGAAATTGCAGAGGCTTACCAAACATACAATAGATTATTGCTTGATAATAATGCACTTGATTTTGGTGATTTAATTTTTTACACTTTAAAACTTTTTAAAAAACGACCACATATTTTGAAATCAATTACCGATAGGTTTAAATATATTTTGGTAGACGAATTTCAAGATGTTAATTTTTCTCAATATAAACTTGTTCAAAAAGTAACAGGTCAAAAGAATCAATTAACAGTAGTAGGGGATGATGATCAGAGTATTTATGCGTTTAGAGGAGCAAATGTTCAAAATATTTTGCGTTTTAAAACTGACTTTAAAAATACCAAGGAAGTCGTATTAACAAAAAATTATCGGTCTGGTCAAAAGATTTTAGACCTTGCTTATGATTCTATTCAAAATAATAATCCAAATCGTTTAGAAGTAGAATTAAAAATAAATAAAAGACTTGAATCGGGTGTTAACTATAAAGGCGAAATTATTCATTCTCACCTAAGTACGTTAGATGAAGAAATAGCCTTTGTGGTTTCGGAAATTAAAAGATTAAAGAAAATTAATAAAGATGTGGTTTGGGATGATTTTGCTATTTTAATTCGAGCGAACAGCCATGCAGAAAATTTTACAAATGCACTAGAAAAAAATGGAATACCAAATGAATTTTTAGCTGCATCAGGTTTGTACAAACAACCAATAGTAATGGATTGTATAAATTATTTAAAAATAATAGAAGATAATAGTGAATCTGCCTCTATTTATAGACTTTTACAACTTCCATTTTTTGAGTTCAAAGCATCTGATATGCAAAATCTTTCTTATAATAGAAAGAAAAAAACTATTTCATTTTATTGGGCGCTTAAATTTGTCCAACAATTAAAACTATCTACGCATGGAAGTGAAATTGCAGTAAAATTATTAAAGCTGATTGATGAAGGGATGGAAAAAGTTAAATATTTAAAACCAACTGAAATTTTGGTTAATTTTTTAGATTCTAGTGGATATAATGAATATTTAATTAATCAAGAGAATAATGGTAATAGAAATGTTATAAGACAAATTTATCAATTAACACAATTTTTTGAGTATATTAAGAAATACGAAGACAATAATCCGGGAACAACAGTGGTGGATTTTATAAATCATTTTAATTATTTGATTGAATCAGGAGAAGAAGGTTCTTTAAAGCAGATAAATGATACAGCTGATTCTGTTAATATTATTACAATTCATAGGTCAAAGGGTTTAGAATATAAGTATGTGTTTGTGGTAAATATGGTAGAGGATAGGTTTCCAACCAGAAGAAAAGGTGGTGGAATAGAAATCCCGACTAGCTTGTTAAAAGAAGACTTGTTGGATACTGATATACATTTCGAAGAAGAAAGAAGACTTTTTTATGTGGCAGTAACTCGTGCTAAAGAAAAATTGTATTTAACAAGTGCAACTGACTATGGCGGAGCTCGCAAAAAGAAAATTTCAAGATTTTTAGATGAAATTGGATATAAATCAGACACAAATGAACCTGCAGAAAAAAAAGGAGTGCTTAAGCCATCTAAAAAATTAGATGAACCAAAAGGTGAATTTGAATATCAAATTCCTAAAGCATTTTCAATTTCTCAAATTAATACTTATCTTAAATGTCCGTATCAATATAAATTACAATATATTTTAAAAATCCCTCAAAAGGGCAGTGGTGTATTTAGTTACGGTACCACAATGCATAATACTTTAGAGAAATTTTATCAAAAAATACAAGAATTAAATACTGCTAAACAAGATAGTTTGTTTGGGCTTCCGATAGATACTACAAAATTGGATGTAAGTAAAAACGGAATAAAAGTGCCAAGTGTTGATGATCTTTTAAATCTGTATGAAGAAAATTGGGTTGATGATTGGTATAAAAATTCAAAAGATAAAGAAGAATACCGTAAAAAAGGTAAAGAAACTTTAAGAGCTTTCTATAAAAAGCATAAAAGTAATTGGACGGTGCCAGTTTCTCTCGAAGGGTATTTTAAAATAAGTATAAATGGTAATTTAATCAATGGAAGAATAGATAGAATTGATAAATTGATTGATGGAAGTTTAGAAATTATTGATTATAAAACAGGTAAAGGGAAAGAAACATTAAATACTGAAGACAAAAGACAATTACTTCTATATCAAATTGCGACTTCAGAACTTGCAGAATACAAAAATATAGGAGATGTAAAAAAATTAACTTATTATTACCTCAATAAAGATTTAAAAGAAAAAGATTTTTTTGGCAAAGAAAAAGATTTAGAAGGTTTTAAAATTAAAATAACAGATGCAATTGAAAATATAAAATCTGGTAAGTTTGATGTTTGTAGTAATTTTAGTTGTAAATATTGTGCATTTAAAGATGTTTGTGAAAAAAAATAATACGTACTGTCACTCTGAATTTATTTCAGAATCGCTAGTAATATGTTAATCAGATCTTGAAACAAGTTCAGGATAACAATATAATATGAAAGCCTTAAAAAATATATTAGATAAGCATATGGGTAATTCTTCTTTTATGAAGAAAGTTAATTTAAAATTAATTGTAAAATTTTCTAATTCTTTTTTAGAAAATGCTTTTAATTCGGATGTAAATAAGCAAATACGTGCCATGCAAGTAAAAGATAATATTCTTACGGTTGCTTGTTTGGATGATAGTTTGTTGCAAGAATTAAAATTGAAGGAATTGGAACTGTTAAGTGCTATCAATGGTCATTTTGGATTAAAAACAATAGAAAAAATAAGATATTTGGCTTAGTTTAAGCCAAAAATAAGAACTTGAAATTAAAATAGTTATGAGTTATACTAGTGAAACAGATAACTCTTATTTTAATCTGTGCTCTGTCTTTTGATAGATTATATTTTATTTATAAATATGACTTTGAAACAATACTTATTTTTAATGTCGATTGCTGCGGGGCTTTGTTGGGTTGCATGGTTTTTTATGGTTTTAAGTACAGACCCTAACCAGTCTAATATGCTTATATTTATTTTTTTCTATTTTAGTTTATACTTTGCTATTCTTGGAACTTTTTCTGTAATTGGTTTTTTGATAAAGATGAAAATAATTAAAAATGATGAAATAATTTTTCGTCATGTTAAAAAAACCTTTAGACAAAGTATAATCCTTGCTACTTTAATAGTTTTAGCGCTTTTCTTGTTGCAAAGAAATTTATTAACTTGGTGGAATAGTATATTGCTTGCATTACTATTTGTGGTTTTAGAAGGGGTAATTTTTACAAACCGACATTACAAAAATAATGATTATGTCAAATAAATTTTTACACAAATTTAGACAAGAACTTGGGATAGATCTTGGAACTGCAAATACTTTAATTTATGTGAAAGGTAGAGGCGTTGTTGTTAATGAACCCAGTGTTGTGGCTATTAATACTCGTACCGAACAAATTTTAGCAGTTGGTAATGAGGCCAAGGAAATGCTTGGTAAAACTCCTCCTCATATTCTGACAGCTAGACCTTTGAGTGGCGGAATAATTTCTGATTTTGAAGTTGCTGAAAAAATGATTAAATATTTTGTAGATAAAGTTCATAGTGAAAATGGTTTTAGTTTTTTAACTCGCCCACGAGTTGTCATTGGTGCTCCTCTTGATATTACTGAAGTAGAAAAAAAGGCAGTAGGGGACGCAGTTAAAAATGCAGGGGCAAAAGAAGTTTGGATAGTAGATGAGCCAATGGCGTCAGCAATTGGTTGTCGTATGCCAATCAAAGAACCAATTGGTAATTTTATTGTAGAAATAGGTGGTGGAACATGTGAAATAGCCGTTATTTCTTTAAGCGGAATTGTTACATGGAGATCAATTAAAATAGCAGGAGATGAATTAAATAGAAATATTATTCAATATGCGCGTGATAATTTTAATCTTCTTCTGGGAGAAAAACAAGCTGAAGAAATAAAAATTAAAATTGGCTCGGCTGTTGAGATGGATGAAGTTATGAAATTTCCAATGAGAGGGCGTGATTTAATTACGGGTTTACCAAGAGAAATAATGATAAACGATAGTCAAGTTAGAGAAGCTATCGTTAAATCACTTCGTTTAATAATAGACAATATAAAAGCAACGATTGAAGTTGCCCCACCTGAGCTTGTTGCAGATATACATGAAAGAGGAATATTAATTTCCGGAGGAGGAGCTCTTTTGCATGGAATTGATAAATTAATAAATAGAGCAACAGATATACCTGTTAGGATTGCAGATGATCCTTTAACAGCTTTGGTGCGTGGAACTGGAATTTTACTCGACGAAGAAGAGTTGTTAAATAATGTTGCTATAAAAGCATAGTCATGTCACAACTTTCAAAAAAAAGACTTTATAAATATGTATTGTTAGTGTTAGTATTATTAATATCCTTTCATTATTTAGGTTTAATGCATTTTATAGAAAATGGAGCTCGTTTTATTTTAATACCAATTTCTACAAAAATTTATCAGACAGGTAATAATATTAAAGAAAATTTTAAATTCTTAAATTTAGATACAGAAACTAAAGAAAAGTATAACAGTTGTATTAGTATAGAAGAAAATTTTGCTGTACTCGATGTAAAAAATAGATTGTTAGAAGAAGAAAATGAAGGGTTAAAGAAAATGTTGGAATTTAAAGAAAAAACTAAATTTAATTTATTGCCAGCAAAAGTAATAGGTAAAAGTATTGATACAATTGAACAAAATTTGATTATTAATCAAGGTCAAAGAGATGGTGTCGAAATAGGTCAACCAGTAATAATAGGAAATGGAATTTTGATTGGTAAAATTTCAAAAGTAGAAAATGATATATCACAGATAAGACTTATAAATGATAATCAAAGTCGTATTGCGTCAACTATACTTAATAAAGATAAAAGTCTGGGAGTTGTAGAAGGGGGTTTTGGTATAAGTTTACGCATGAAATATATACCAAGAAATGAAACAGTTTTAATAGATGAACAAATTATTACTTCTGGTCTTGAAACCGATATGCCTTATGGCTTGTTTATTGGTACAATTGCTGTAGTAGAAAATGAAGCATACAAACCTTTTCAACAAGCAGTCCTAAGTTCTGCAACTGATTTATTGCACTTAACACTTGTTTCAGTGCTCATAAAATAAAAAATATGGGCTTGTTAAAAAAAAGTTTAAGGTTGTTATCTCTGTCAATATTAATAACGCTACTGCATATATTAGTGGTTTCTCTTTTGCCATATCCGTTAAATCATATTAATATAGCAGTTTTATTAATGCTTTTAATTTTTATAATTATAACAAAAGAAAGTTGTATTTGGCTTGGTGTTTTGGTTGGGTTATTTTTAGAAATATTTGCGTCTGTTCCTTATGGAGTAAATCTTATCTCACTTGTGCTTAGCTTGGTTTTTACAAACTGGTTGTCTTTAAATATATTTACTCATCGTTCAATGTATATGGTATTTGTGACAGGTGTTATAGGTACTTTTATATATCGTTTAGTTTTTTCGATGTTAATATTTTTTATTAGCGTGTTGAATCAAACAGATTTTTATTTGTTTAAAGGATCTATGATGCTAGATATGGGTGTAGAGATATTGATTACAGGTTTTACTCTTTTTATACTTTATGTAGTTTTGATAAAAATATTAAAATACCTACGTTCAGATTATCTCTCAGAAAGTGGGTCAATTAAATTATGAAGAATATTTTCTTTGAAAGTTTAAGTGAAAATAATGATAGTTTGAATGGTAAATTCAAGCATGTTTGGGTTGAAGACTCAATAAGTATAAATAGCAAGAAAGATGAATATAAAAAATTAGGTACATCTCATACGAATAGATATGTTAATCTTAATTTGGATAAAAAGAAAATAGTATTTATTTCCTTTGCATTATTGCTTGGGTTGTCTATAATATTTAGCAAAGTATTCTATACTCAGATAGTTAAAGGAAATGAATATTATAGCTTGGCAGAAGGAAACAGAATAAGACTTCGTCCGATTCAAGCAGAAAGAGGGATTATTTATGACCGTAATGGTAAGGAATTGGTTCAAAATGTGCCAAGCTTTTCTTTGTTGATTTCTCCTCGTGATTTGCCGAAAGATCAAACAGAAAAGTGGGAAGTTTTACAAAAAATAGGTGAGATAAGTGAAAAAACTTCAGAAGAACTTAGTGATTTAATTAAAAAATATGGAAATTATTATTATGAAACTTTAATGGTTCAAGAAGATCTTGATTATGATTCTGCCATAAAAATACATACTCAAAATTCAAATCTTCCAGGAGTGATGATACAAAGCAATACTAAAAGAAAATATATTTATACAGAAAATCAGAATAATAAAAATGTAACATCAATGTCACATGTTATTGGCTATCTAGGCAAGCTTACACCAGATGAATTAGAAAAGTTAAAAGAAGAAAAATATGAACCGAGTGATAGCATAGGTAAAGTAGGTATAGAAAAACAATACGAAAAAGATTTAAGAGGTAGTTACGGGCAAAAAAAGATTGAGGTAGATGCGCTTGGCAAGGAGCAAAGTGTGTTAGCAGAAGAACCGCCAATGCCTGGAAAAAATTTAACTTTAACTATAGATATAGATATACAAAATAAGTTAGAAGAAATTTTGCAAAATCAATTAAAAAAAATAGGTAAAAAAAGAGCTGCTGCTCTTGTAATTAATCCACAAAATGGAGAAGTGATAGCAATGGTTAATGTTCCCTCATATAATAATAATGATTTTTCTGGTGGAATTAGCAATGTAGATTATGAAAAATATACAAAAAATAAAAATAATCCATTATTCAACAGAGTTATAGGGGGGACATATCCATCGGGATCAACCATTAAACCTGTGGTAGCGATAGCGGCTTTAGCAGAAGGTATAATTACTCCTAATACATCTTTTTTAAGTAATGGAGGGTTGCAAATTAACAAATGGTTTTTTCCAGATTGGAAAGCCGGTGGGCATGGTTATACAAATGTAAGAAAAGCTATTGCCTGGTCTGTCAATACTTTTTTCTATTATATTGGTGGTGGTTATAAAGAATTTGAAGGATTAGGTTTAGAAAAAATAGTAAAGTATTTTTATGATTTTAACCTTGGTAAAAAAACAGAAATTGATTTACCTGGTGAAGGAACTGGTTTTTTACCAAGTCGTGAATGGAAGAAAAAAATTAAAAATGAAAGTTGGTATGTTGGAGATACGTATAATATATCAATTGGACAAGGAGATGTATTGGTTAGCCCTCTGCAGATTGGTGTTTTGACTTCAGCTGTCGTAAACAATGGTAAAGTTATTAAACCTCATTTAGTAAAAGAATCTTATGATCCTAATACAAAATTAACAACTACAACACAAACGGTAATTTTAAATGAACCTGAAATAAATAAAAGTTATATTACAATAGCAAAAGAAGGAATGAAGCAATGTGTTACAGATGGTAGTTGTGGAATGCTTCGGTCTTTAAATTTTACAAGTGGTGGTAAAACTGGGACAGCTCAGTGGAGTAGTGTAAAAGAAACGCATGCTTGGTTTACTGCTTTTGCTCCCTATAATACTCCTCAAGTTACAGTTGTTGTTTTAATAGAAGAAGGTGGAGGAGGAGCAACGGTTTGTATGCCACCAGCCTATGAGTTTTTAAAATGGTGGGGAGAAAATTATTTAAAGTAAGGTTATCCACACTAAAACTATTAAATAACCAAAACTTGTTATATTATATCTAAGTTATTAAAATAAAAAAATATGAATGATAAAGTACAATATTTAACTATTAAAAGTTTAGAAAAATTAAAAAAAGAATTAATAAATGTTAAAGATGTTCAGATTCCAGAAATTGCTAAAAGAATTGATGAAGCAAAACAGTTAGGTGATTTGTCAGAAAACGCAGAATATCATCAAGCAAAAGATGATATGGCTTGGGCTCAAGGAAGACTTGTTGAAATAGAGCATATTATTGATAACGCAGAAATTATAGAAGAGGGTGGTGGAAGTAAAAATGAAGTAAGTCTTGGGTCTAATGTTGTAGTTAAAGTAAATGGCAATGAAAGGGAATTTCAAATTGTGGGGCAGCAAGAATCTGACCCACTAAGTGGAAAAATTTCAAATGAATCTCCTATTGGAAAATCTCTTTTAGGTGCAAAATTAAAAGAAGAAGTAAAGGTTGAAACGCCTGCTGGAGAACAGATTTATAAAATAGTAGAAATTAAGTAGCAATGTTAATTTTAAAGGAGGAAGAAGATAATGAATAGTTATGGAGTAGAAGGGCCTTCACAATGTGGTAAGAGAATTTTTTTTCGGAAGTTTGAGGAAAGATTTTTTTGTAAATTGTTTTTGTTGTTTTCGTTGTTGTTTATTTTATTAGTGGTTTGTGGTTTGCCAAGGTTGGTAGACTATGCTAGAGAAGAAAAAGCACAAGTTGTTATAATAACCAAAATAACAAAAAGAATACATTGCGATGAGTAAAAATGAGGGATTTTATTTCTGTAAAACCTGTCCACGACTTATGTTGTGAGGCAGGTGTATTTTTTTGACTATAACCTCAAAATAAGCTATAATTTCTTATATAATTTAAACAAAAAGTACATATGGAAGATAAAAAAATAGATGAAACAAAAGAAGAATTTATTCGTTTGGAGCATTTAAAAAAAATAGAGGAAGCTGGTATTAATCCATTTCCAGCAAAAAGTAATAGAATTAATGGTCTTTCAGAAGCTCTAGAAATGAATGAGGAAGAAAAAGTACAAACGACAGGCCGTCTTATGTCTAAAAGAGAAATGGGTAGAATATGTTTTTGCCATTTAAAAGATGGAAGCGATACAATGCAATTAGTTTTTTCGGAAAAAGAATTAGGAAAAGAAAAATTTAAATTTTTTATTAAAAATTTTGATATTGCAGATTTTATAGAAGTTGAGGGAGTTATTTTTACAACTCACAAAGGTGAACTTTCTATTTTAATTAAAGAATATAGAATTTTAACAAAAGCATTGTTGCCGTTACCAGACAAATACCACGGTCTTCAAGATGAAGAAATGAAATTACGTAAACGTTATTTGGATATTTTGGTTAATGAAGATGTTAAAGAAATGTTTATAAGAAGATCAAAATTTTGGAAAGCAACTCGCGACTTTTTAGCAGAAAAAGGTTTTATGGAAGTTGAAACACCCGTACTCGAAGCTAGTGCCGGTGGAGCCGATGCAGCTCCTTTTGTGACTCATCACAATGCTCTTGATATGGATGTATATCTTCGAATTTCCATGGGTGAATTATGGCAAAAAAGATTGATGGTTGCAGGGTTTGAAAAAACTTTTGAAATAGGTAGACAATTCCGAAATGAAGGAATGGATAAAGAACATTTACAGGATTATTCTCAAATGGAATTTTATTGGAGTTATGCTGATTACGAAATGGGTATGGAACTTGTTGAAGAAATGTATAAATATATTGCAGAAGAAACTTTTGGAACATTAAAATTTGATATTGGTGAATTTAAAGATATAGATCTTGATGAAAAATGGGAAAGGATCGATTATGTTAGTGTTATTAAAGAAAAACTTGGTATTAATGTTCTTAAATCAACAGACGAAGAATTGAGTGCAAAATTAAAAGAATTAGGTGTTAAATATGATAAAGCAGAAACAACAGGGAGGTTAATTGATACTCTTTGGAAACAATGTCGCAAAAGCATCAAAGGACCGGCATTTTTAATAAATATTCCAGTTTGTGTTTCTCCGCTTGCAAAAAGAATGGAAAGTAATTCTGATTTAACAGAGCGTTTTCAACCGATAATTGCTGGTTCAGAATTGGGTAATGGGTACTCAGAATTAAATGATCCATTAGATCAAGAAAAGCGTTTTGAAGAACAGTCAAAAATGAGGGAGGCAGGGGATAACGAAGCTCAAATGCATGATCATGATTTCGTAGAAGCTTTAAAACATGGAATGCCACCAACTTGTGGTTTTGGGTTTTCAGAAAGACTTTTTTCATTTTTAGAAAATAAATCAATTAGAACTTGTCAGATTTTTCCGTTAATGAAGCCAGAAAAGTTAGAAGATGATAAAGATAAAAAATAATAATTTTGGATTAAAATAAATTTATGTTAGGTCCCGAAGGCTTTAGTCAAGAACATTTAGGTTTTAAAAGAAAAGCAGATAAAAAAACTGTAGGTATTATTGATAGTTTGCCAGAATCTTTACAGCCGAATGAAGTTCTTAGGAATAGATTGTTATTACTTAATATGCGTGCGATGAGTGAAGGTGGTATTAGTGGTGAAAATAAAAGAAATGAAATAAATTTAGAAAATATTAAAGAAAATAGAGAAACTCACCTTGATCATACTAATAAAATAACTTTGGCAATCGATAGATTTTCTAATTTTTTTCCAGAATTAGAAAAAATAAAACAGGAATTAAAAACTTCTGCTTTATACCATGATATTGGTAAAACAGGAGATACAAAAGATCCAAAAGTACAATATTGTATTATGCGTTTGTTTAGTTTGTATGAAGGAAACAAAGAATGTAGAATATCTAAAATGACAATTGAAGAAGCGCTTGAGATTCATGATCGGGAAGAAAAAGATTCTATATTAAAATTAATAGATAAAATAGGGTGGAAAGGAGATGATTTAATGAGTAAAGTATATCAATCACACGTTACAAGTAGTATTAATATTTTAACTAGTAATAATGTTAATCCCGAGGTAATTTATATGGCGGGAAGTCATCATAAAATAGCAAGTAATTATGACTACACAGGATTACCAAAGCTAAAAGAACTTCCAGAAGAAAAACACGAATCACTTGAAATTGGCAGAATTATTTTAGAATTAATCGATTTCTTTGAAGCTGCTAAGTATCGTCAGAAAAAAATGCCAACTGATGAGAATATTATATTAATGTTACGAGAAAAATATGAAAAAGATTCTAAAATAAAAGTAGTATTAGATAAAATAGAAGAAAATATTGAAGTTATTGTTAAGATTTTTGAAGACTATGATAAATAAAAAAGTAATGGTTTTTGGCACATTTGATATAATACATCCAGGTCATCTTCATATGTTTAAAGAAGCAAAAGAGTATGGCGATTTTTTAATAATTATAATAGCTAGGGACAAAACAGTCTGTGATGTTAAAACTAAAAAACCATTAAATAATGAAAAAGTAAGATTAAAAAATATTCAGAAACTTAATATTGGTAATGAGGTTTGCTTAGGCTGTGTTGGAGACAAATATCAATCAGTAAGAGAACAAAATCCAGATGTAATTGCTCTTGGATACGATCAGAAAGTATTTGTGGATAATTTATCTGATGCAATACCTTCGACAACTCAAATAGTTAGATTACAACCGTTTATGCCAGAAGTTTATAAAAGTTCTATATTAAAACAAAATGAATAAAATTTTAATAGCTACAACGAATAAAGGAAAATTTGCAGAAATTGTAAAAGAATTTAGTGATTTAGATTTAGAATTTTTAAGTTTAAAAGATGTTGGGTTGGATAAAATTGATCTTGAAGAGCCTTATAATAATTTGTGGGAAAATGCATTACATAAAGCTAGGTATTTTGCTAAAAAAAGTAAGTTTCCAACCATCGCTGAAGACAGTGGTTTTTTCGTGAAGTTCTTAAAGGGAGAACCTGGTGTTTATTCAAAAAGATATGGAAGTACTGCGACTGCAAGGTGTTCAAAAATTTTAAAAAAAATGGAAGGAGTACCTGAGAAAAAAAGGCAGGCATATTTTATGACTCAAGCCTGTATTTATAATCCAAAGATAAATAATTTTACAATTTTTACAGGAAAAGTAAATGGGTTGGTAGCTCAAAAGAAAGTATCTAGGCCAAGAGCTGGAATGGATTATGATGCTGTTTTTTACTATCCACCTTATAAAAAAACATTTTCTGAAGTTAGTTTAGAAAAGAAAAACGAAGTTTCTCACAGAGGGCAAGTGGTGGCTGAAATTAAAAGATTTTTAATGAAACAATATGGTTTTAAGCAGCTTTTGGTGGTTGGTGGAATTATAGTAAAAGATAGAAAAATGTTGTTGCAAAAGAGAAGAGATAATAGAAAAGACTTTGATGGAAAATGGGAATTTGTTGGTGGAGGGGTGGATAATGGCGAAAGTGTTTCTGAGGCTCTTAAAAGAGAGGTAAAAGAAGAGTCAGGATACAACGTTGAGCCAGTAGAGCAATTACCAGAGATTGTTACAAAAACTGAATATAAGTTTGAATATCAAGTTTTTTTATTACTTTATATTTGTAAAATAAAATCAGGAAGGTTGATTAAATCGAGTATAGAAGCGTCAGACCATGGTTGGTTTACCGTTGAAGAGGCTTTAAAATTAAAATCTTTACCAGCTAATAATAGTGTTATAAGAAAAAATATTGATATATTAAAAAAATATGTAGATTAAATTTAAAAGTTTAAAAATATGTTAGATATAAAATACATTCGTGAAAACGTGGAGGAAGTTAAACAAAATATTAAAAATCGTGGTGTTAAAGTTGATATTGATGAACTTTTGTTTTTAGATAAAAAAAGAAGAGAAGGGTTACAAGAAGTTGAAAGTTATAGGAGTACTCGAAAACAATCTTCAAAAGGAGGGAAGCCAACCGAAGAAGAAATTACAAAAATGCGTGAGGTGGGGGATAAAATAAAAGAATTAGAAAAAGAACAAGACGAATTAGAGAAAAATTATAAAAGTTTATTACTTCAAATTCCAAATAAAACTCACAAAAGCTCTCCTGTTGGGGGAGAAGGAGATTTTAAAGTTTTGGAAACAAGAGGGAAAGTAAAAGAATTTGATTTTAAACCAAAAACACATTTTGAATTAATGGAAAATTTAGATTTAATTGATTTTGAAAGAGGTGCTAAAGTAGCTGGTTCTAAATTTTATTTTTCTAAAAATGAATTGGTTAGAATTAACTTTGCTTTGATTAGCTATGGGATAGATATTGCAAGTAAACATGGGTTCGAGCTTGTGGAGACACCTGACATTGCTAAGAATGATATTTTAGAAGGTGTTGGTTTTAATCCACGTGGCGAAGAAACTCAAATTTATTCAATAGAAAATACTGATTTAAGTTTAATTGGGACGGCAGAAATTACTATGGGTGGGTATCACTCAGGTGAAGTTTTAGATTTAGAAGATGGTCCTAAAAAATATTTAGCAGTTTCTCATTGTTTTAGAACAGAAGCGGGTGCATATGGTAAAGCCTCAAAAGGCTTGTACCGTGTTCATCAATTTACAAAATTAGAGATGTTTATATGTTGCAAACCGGAAGAGTCAGAAAAACTTCACAAAGAAATTTTGGAAATTGAAAAAGAAATTTGTGATGGGCTTGAAATTCCGTATCAAGTAATTGATATTGCGACTGGAGATTTGGGTGGTCCAGCTTATCGCAAATTTGATATTGAAGCCAATATGACAATGTTAGGTGACGACAAAAAACAAAGTAATTACGGAGAAATAACTTCTACATCAAATTGTACCGATTATCAATCAAGATGTTTAAATATAAAATATAAAAATAGTGATGGTACAAATGAATTTGTACACACTTTAAATGGTACAGCAGTGGTTTTAAGCCGTTTTCCGATAGCCTTAATAGAAAATCACCAACAAAAAGATGGGAGTATTAAAATTCCTAAGAAATTAAGGAAATATTGTGGATTTAAAGAAATAAAAGTTAAAAAATAGTGTACATTTTAGTGTACATTAAAATATACACTATTAAATTTTAATTTTAAAATTATGAGTAGGAGGAAAATAGAGGATAGAAATATACGAAAAATTACTAAAAGAGGGGAGTATGGTGCTGGAATAACAGTTCCTATTGAATTTTTACGTAAATTAAAGTGGAAAACTAAGCAAAAAGTAGTAGTGGAATTAAAGGGAAAGAGTTTAATTATTAAGGATTGGAAAAAATAAATTTTATTTTACTTTTGTATGTGCAAAAGTAATAAAAAATACCAGGTTCTTGTTTTTTAGAGAATTTATATATTTATTTCATTTTAATTTTATAATCGTTTTACCAGAATGAAATTAGTTTTACGTAACGTTCAATTTTGTTTCTAAATTAAATTAAAAAATTCTAACGTTTGGTTTCGTGATTGATGTCGCATTTTTATTTTGAGCGCATGTGAAAATTTTTTTAATAATACTACTTCACTGTTAGAAATGTAATCTTATATTTTTAATAGGGTGGTGGTAGAAAGGACAATGGAGATGTTCCAAACAAATACATTAGTAATTTGGGGAGTTATATTTTTGGTAGGAACAGTAGTATCATGGCGTTTCTTTAGAAGTTGGTAGGTAGTCTTTTATGCCATTAAAGAGGTATTTATCATCACCCGTACCTCTTTTCTTATGTTTTGAATTATTTATTATTAGTATTAATTTAAAGGAACTTAAGGGCTATGAAAAATTGACCTATGAAAAAGAAATTAGCCGTCTTTGATATAGATGGAACAATATTTAGATCGAGTCTTGTCGTAGAACTTGTAGATGCTCTAATTCAAGAGGGTATTTTTAAAGAGTCTGTCGGAAAAATCTATGCTAAAAGTTATAAGAGGTGGCTTGAAAGAGAAGATACGTATGACGAATATATCGCTGATGTGGTAAAAGCATATCTAAAAAATATTAAAGGAGTTGAATACAAATTGTATTCACGAGTTGCAAGTAAAGTAATTGTATTTCACAAAAATAGAGTGTATAAATACACAAGGGAGTTAACAAAAGAATTAAAGGAAAAAGGATATTTTTTACTTGCTATTTCTCATTCACCAAATGAACCAGTACAAAAGTTTGCTAGTGAACTTGGGTTTGATGAAATATATGGGAGAATATTTGAAGTGGGGGAGGATGGCAGATTAACTGGTAAAATGATGTATCGAGATTTTATAGATAACAAAGGTGAGGTTATAAAACATGTAATTAAAAAACATAATTTAACACTCAAAAATTCAATTGGAGTGGGGGATACAGAGCAAGATATTTCAGTTTTTAAATTTGTGGAAAAACCAATTTGTTTTAATCCTAATGCAAAACTATTTAAATACGCAAAACAAAAAAAATGGCGAATAGTAGTAGAAAGAAAAGATGTAATATATAAAATATAATATGTTAACTTGGGTAGAAATAAGTAAGTAGGTTGTTATATTTATGCGTTATATAAAACATCAAAATGTAGTTGGACGTTATAAATCTTTTCAGAAAAAAAGGTTTTTTAGGCTTTTTAAAAATAAAAAACACACTTTGCGTCAGAGTGAATTTAAAAAGTATAAAAACCCTTTTAAAAGAAAAAAGAAAAATTACAGACACACCGTCTCTGTTTATTTTTTAGTTGTAGTTGTAGTCGTTTGGATAGGTCTTTTGCTATTTTTACCAAATTTTAGAATTAAAAGTTTGGAATTTACAGGTTTAAAGATCATAAAGTATGAAGAAATTGAAAATGAAATAAAAGATAATTTTTTGAAGGAGGGTAGTTTTATGCCAAAAAATAATTTTTTCTTAGTAAGGTCTAAAAAAATAGTAAAATTTTTAGATGATAAATTTTCGTTGCGTAGTGTTGAAGTTAAAAAGAAATTTCCAAATGTAATTCAAGTTAATTTAGTAGAAAAATTATCTGCTATTGTTTATGATAATGAAAAAAAATACGTTTTACTTGGCATAACTGGGGAAATAATAAAAGATATTAAACCAGTAAATGAAAATGAGTTTGTGCTTAAAGATTTTAAACCATTTGCAGTGTCTACATCAACTACTAGTACAGAAGAAATAACTACAACAACCGTTGAAAATGAAGAGTTAGAAAGAGTGCATATACCAAATAAGAAATTTTTGGAAGATTTTTCTGAGTATCCTATTTTATATGATAAAAGAAAAATAAAAATAGAAGAGAAAAATATTGTTTTAGAAAAAAAATTTATTGAAAATATAATTGAATTTTATGAAGGCGTAAAAGAAAGCAGGGGAGTTGATGTTTTATATATGGAAATGGAGCATCCTTTGGCTGGAATTAGAGTTGCAACAAGTAAAGATATTGTTATATTGTTTCAACCTAATAATAATATAACAAAACAATTAAATAATTTAGAAATAATTTTAAGTAGTAATAATCCAAAAGAATATATTGATTTAAGGTATGAAGAGAGAGTGTACTGGAAATAAAATTGTTGAGTTTGATTGTGGATAAGTAGGGTGGTAGTAAGAGACTATTTGTATTACAATATACTTAACGTCGTATAACAGAGGATAATCGACGTATTTAATGATTGAGCAAGCCTTAGAACTATGAAAAAGTCTAACACACCTATAATTAAGCATATAAATGATTTTTTAGAGTATTGTGAGATAGAAAAAGGTTTAAGTCCTGTATCAACTCATAATTATCATAATTTTCTTAAAAAATTTATTTCATGGACAAAAGATGTTGGTTTAGAAGGTATAAAACCTCATGAATTTGATGCAGATTTACTATGGAAATATAGAGTCTATTTAAGTCGTAAAAAGGACTATAGGGGTAATTTTATTAAAAAAACTACTCAAAGTTACTATCTACGGGCTCTTCGTGGTTTGTTTAATTATTTTGCTACACGTGATATAACTGCATTACCATCAGATAAAATAACTTTACCAAAATTAACAGACAAAGATAAAGAAATAAAATTTTTAAAATTTGAACAAGTTAAGAAGTTATTAGCAATACCAGATTTAACAACAAAATCTGGGCTTCGTGATAGGGCTATTTTAGAGCTCCTCTTCTCTACTGGTATGCGTGTTTCAGAGTTAACGTCGCTTAACCTGAATCAGCTTAATGTTTCAAGTTTGCTTAAAGATAAATTTACAGATCAAGAATTAAATATCTATGGTAAAGGTGGTTCTGCTAGGACTGTATTCTTCTCAAAACGTGCGTTAGAGTGGCTTTCTAAGTATTTGAAGACTAGAGATGATATGCTTACTCCCCTGTTTATTAATTATCATCGTTCCGCAGAACTTGATAACGATCATAGATTGTCTGTGCGTTCTGTTGAAAGATTTGTTAAAAAATATACTGTAATGGCTGGACTCCCTGTTGATGCAACCCCCCATACTTTAAGGCATTCTTATGCAACTGATTTATTGGAGCAAGGTGCTGATTTACGCTCTGTACAAGAGCTTTTAGGGCATAAAAATGTTGCCACTACTCAAATTTATACGCATGTTACAAATAAGGGTTTAAAGGATATACATACTAAATTTCACAGTGGAAGGAAATAAAAAAATCGAATTAATTTGGTTTTAATTCGGTTTTTTTTATTTTTTAAATTTTATCTTGCTAACGTAATAAATTCATCTAGTATTTTCTTTAAATCGTATAGGTTTAAAAGTTTTTTTGGTTATTTTTTAATTTTTTTATTTTTCATATATTAATAATCTAGGTAATTCATAGGGTTAACTGGAATTCCATTTTTTCTTATTTCAAAATGTAAATGAGCACCTGTTGTAAAAGGTCCTGCACCTATTGTTCCTGGTGTAGCACCAGAATAGCCTATTATATCTCCTTGATGAACATAATCATCTGCAGAGACTAGTATTTTGCTTAGATGACCATAACCTGATGAGAGTCCACTTGTGTGAACAATTAAAACATAAGCATAACAGCTAGCTGTTGAACAATATTTTGCTCTCGCTACATAACCTGATTTTGTTGCTTTTACAGGAGTGCCTTGGCCTGCTCTAAGGTCAATAGCGTTATGTTCAAAAATATTTCTATAAGGATATGTAGAATCATGAAATTTAGCAGTGATATATTTACTTGGTACTGGCCATAAAAAAGTTGCAGAATCATCTACATCTAATTCGCTTCCTTCGGATTCTAAGCGTTTTCTTATTTGATTTTCGTAACTTCTTATTTCACTTTCAATTTCTTGGTATTGAGCGCGTAAATTTTTAAGTAAAGTTTGGTATTTAAGTTCTGACGATTGGGTTTGGCCAAGTATTACTGTTTTATAGTTTGTTTGTTCTTTTAAATCTAACTTTTTATTTTGTAAGTCTGATTTTAGTTTCTCAAAGCTTAATTTTCTTTCTTCAACCTCTGCTTTTTTAGTATCTAATTCTTCTTTTGCAGTACGTAAAGTTTTAACACTACGTCCAAGGTCTGTATAGATATCTTCTAGATGCTTAACTTGATTATAGAATTCAGCAAAATCATCATTTGTTAATAATATTTCTAAATAATTTTTTTGATCTTGGATGTGTAGATTTTGTATTATCTGAGAAATAATATTTTTTTGTTTTTCCATTGAATTGTTTTTGTCGTCAATGGATAATTGAAGAGCACTTATTTCGAGTTCAGATTTATTTATTTTTGTTTCGGTTAATTCTACATCTATTTCTATTTGTGCAAGCCTGTTATCGAGTATCGTCATTTGATTTTTAAGAGATACTGCTTCTGTGCGTTTTGATTTGATACTTTTTTCATATCCCGAAATAGCGTCTTCCATTTCTTTTATTTTTTGTTTACGCTGTGAAATTTGTTTATTTAAATTTTCTATTTCTTGTGTATTACCACCGGTTTCTGCAAATACAAAATTACCTACTACAAGGCAAATTAAAATTGATAATGAAATTGTTAATAATAATTTTATTTTCATGTATTTTTATTTGTAATATTAAATTTATTATATCATCTAGTGAGTTATAAGCGCAAGCTTGCTTGCAGTTATGGCGAGCGATGGTGATACAAGCTTGCTTATATCATAAAAATTATAATTAAAAAAGAAGATATACGAATCTTCTTTTTTAATTTTTGATATTTTAACAAGCTTTTCCTATTCTTTTTAGTACTTCATTTTTACCCAAAACTCCAACTATTTCAAATGGTCCTGGAGAGTTTTTTTGTCCGGATAGCGCAACGCGCATTGGGTATAGAACGTCTCCATTTCCATAGCCTTTTTCTTTAATCCATGGAACTAAAATTTCTTGTAATTTTTCTGCGTTAAAGTCATCTTCATTTAAAGTTTCTAAAAAGTCTTTTAATTCGCTTAAAACTTTTTTAGCTGTTTTTAGGTCTGATTTTTTCCAGATAAGAATGTCTTTTTCGTAGGTAGGTAATTTAAAAATAAATTTTAATACCTTTGGTAACTCGTTTAAGGTTGTAATTCTATTTTTTTCTAAATTAAATAATTTTTCGAGCCATCCAGTATTATCTATATCTAAATTATTATTTTTAAACCACACTTCATCTTTTATCCATGGCAAACAAGTGTTAACGAGTTCTTTTCCGTTTAATACTTTTAAATATTCTTTATTATACCAATCTAATTTTTCTAGGTTAAATACGGCCCCAGCCTTGCCTATTTTTTCAAATGTAAATTCTTTTTTTAATTTTTCTATGGTGTACATCTCACTTTCGTCCCCTGGATTCCAACCTAAAAATGCAACAAAATTAATTAAAGCATCTTTTAAATATCCTTTGTTTTTGTAGTCTCGAACTGCAACGTCTCCCTGTCTTTTGGATAGTTTTGATTTGTCGCTATTTAAAAGAAGTGGTAAATGTGCAAATTTTGGTATTTCCCACCCAAAAGCATTGTAAAGTACAATATGTTTTGGAGTTGAAGAAATCCATTCTTCACCACGTACAACATGGGTAATACCCATTAAGTGATCGTCAACAACTACTGCAAAATGATATGTTGGGTATCCGTCTGATTTAATTAAAACTTGATCATCGATTGTTTTATTATTAAATTTTACTTTTCCTCTAATCATATCTTTAAAAACAGTGACACCATCAGGTATTTTTAAACGAATTGTATATTTTTCTCCATTTTTGATACGTTTTTTTGCTTCTTCTAGGTTTAAATTTAAACAATTTCTATCATATTTTGTTTGTACTTTATTTTTTATACATTCTTGTCTGACATTATCTAATCTTTCTTTATCACAAAAACAATAATAAGCGTCTCCATTTGATAAAAGTTTTTGAATATATTTTTGATAAATTTCTAAACGTTCTGATTGAATATAAGGTCCATTGCTCCCCTCTTGAACAACTTGAGGTTCGGCTGGTGTAGAAATGTCATCAAGTACTACACCTTCGTCTGGGATAATATTTGCCCAACTAAGAGATTTTAAAATATTAGTTGTACCATCTGCTACAAATCTTTCTCTGTCTGTGTCTTCAATTCTAAGCAAAAATTTACCCTCGTTTTGTTTGGCAAGTAAATATGTATAAAGTGCTGTTCGAAGACCTCCTACGTGTAAATACCCTGTTGGGCTTGGTGCAAATCTTGTTTTTAACATATTTAAATTTATTTTATTTTTGATAATGTAATTCCAACTGAAACTCCTAGATTTAGACTTTCAGCGACTCCTTTTCCAGGGATAGTATACACTTCATCTACCATTTTTTTCAACTCAGTGCTTATTCCATGAGATTCGTTTCCGAATACGTATATAGTTTTATCTGTATGTTTTAATTTTTCTATATCTTTTCCTTCCATATCTAGCGTTACTATTTTATAACCTTGTTTTTTAAACACTTCTAAGTCTTGGATAATATTTGTGCTCACATAAACATTTTCTCTAAAAATTGATCCCATTGTTGAACGAACGACTTTTTCATTATGAGGATCAACACAACCCTCAGATAGTAAAATATTTTTAATTCCAAACCAATCACAAGTGCGGATAACGGTGCCTAGATTACCTGGGTCACTTATTCTGTCCAAGGCTACAACAGACTCTTTTGTTCCAAGTAAGTCTTCTAGTTCTACATACTTTTCTTCAATAACTGCGAGTACTCCAGGGAATGTACTTGTACTTTTAATATCTCCAATATCTGAGCGTCCACAATATTCTATTTGAACACTATTTGTATCCGCAAGTTGAATTAGCTTATCCATGGATTTTTCGTCACGCCTGGTTCCTTCTATGATAATTAAAATTACTTTAGCTCCAGAATTTATTGCTTCTTCTACTCCTTTAATTCCTTCTATTAAAAATTCACCTGTTTCTTTGCGATACTTTTTTTGGTGAAGTTTTGTGATATGTTTAATTATTGATTTTTCTAGCATAGTATTATTTATTTTTTATTATTAAATATAAAAATTTGATTGTTGCATTATATATTCTTCCCAATCTTTTTGGTTCTTGAATTAAACGCCAAAACCATTCCATCCAAATTACTCTAACGATTTTTGGTGCTCTTTTTATTTTTCCTGATAAAAAATCAAATGTACCCCCTACTCCCATTGCAATTTTTATACTTGGTAATTTAGATAAATTTTCACTAATCCATTTTTCTTGTTTTGAAAAAGAAAAAGCTACAAATAAAATATCTGGTTTTTTCTGATTAATAATTTGTAAAGTTCCGTTGTTATTTTCTATCTTAATTTGATTGTTATCTTCTGTGATTTTTGGACCGGGATCAAATCCAACAATTTTTAAGTTTTTAAATCTTTTTTTTAGTTCTTTTGCAGTCTTTTTGACTACTTTAGTGCTTCCAGATCCAAGCAAATAGATACTCTTACCTTCCTCCTCTGCGATTTTGCAAATGTCCAGTGCAAAGTCTGAACCATGGATTGTTTTAAGGGGTTCCTCGGTTGTCGCTCGGGATGATAAACGAGAAGCAAGAACAATACCATTACCATCGCAAATATTCAAATCTCCAGAATTTAATACTTGTCTAAAATATTCATCTTTATCTGCTTTTACAAGCATTTCTGGGTTTGGAGTAAAAATCTTGTATTGACTGTTTGAATTCAAAAATTCTCGGACTTTATCTCGAGCTTCTACCAAACTAACTTCACTAATTTTAACTCCTAAAATTTTCATCTAAATTATAGATTTTCGTTTAGATTCTTTGCTCTATCTTCTTGTAGGTCATTATTACCTTTTGATTGTTTACTAAAAATAAAGATATATAAAATTTCTAAAATTCCAAGAGTATTTACAATAAAAATTACAGCAAACCAAGGTTTACTACCATTACGAGCAGAAACCCACAGAGCCCAAGCTTTCCAAATAAATGACCAGATTATTAATATTGGTAAAATAATTAACATGAAGATTGCAAAGTTAACCACATCACCGCCTTGCATTAATTGTTCTGCACCCATATAATTTTATTTAGAGGTTTATTATGTTAATATAATAGCACTTATAAGCTTTTTTTTCAACAAGCAAACCGTGTTGACAAAAAAAGCAATAATGATACAATAGGATTATCACTCTATGCTCGTGAGTGACAACCTGATTATTTTAAACCTTTAATTTTAACTTTATATCTTTCAATTTTTAAATAAAATGTATGATACCTCAAAACTTTACAAATAAGTCTCAAGAGGCCATTCAAAGAGCAGTTATAATTGCCAATAAAAACGGTCAAATGCAAGTTGATCCGCCACATCTCTTTTTCGCACTTCTTGACGGTGAAGAAAATATTGTCAATTCAGTTTTGCAAAAAATAGATGCAAATATTATTGCTATTAAAGCTGACGCTCAGTTTTTGATAGATAAAATGCCAAAACAAAAAAATATCCAAAATACAAATTCAGGACAAATAATGCTTGGACCTTCTATGGTTGGTCTGTTTAATGCCGCTCAAGGTCAAGCCAAACAGATGGGAGATGAATACATAAGTTTAGAACATTTGTTTTTGGCATTTTTAACTGGAAAGAATCCTATTTCTGAATTTTTAAATAAACATAATATAGAAATTGAATCTGTTTTAAAAGTACTTGCTGAAATTCGCGGTACTCAAAAAGTTGACTCCCCCGCTCCAGAAAATAAATATAATACTTTAGAAAAATATACTCAAAATTTAACAGAGCTTGCTCGTCTTGAAAAAATAGATCCAGTTATCGGTCGTGACGATGAAATACGTCGTGTAATGCAAATATTATCTCGCCGAACAAAGAATAATCCAGTTTTAATTGGAGAACCTGGTACTGGTAAAACAGCTGTTATAGAAGGGTTGGCTCAAAGAATTGTAAATAAAGATGTGCCTGATTCTCTACTCGACAAAGAAATAGTTGCTCTTGATATTGGTTCACTTTTAGCTGGAACAAAATTTCGTGGTGAATTTGAAGAACGTTTAAAAGCAATTTTAAAAGAAATAGATGATTCAAGTGGAAAGATAATTTTATTTATTGATGAACTTCATACTATTGTCGGGGCCGGTGGCTCTGATGGGTCGGTGGACGCATCTAATATGTTAAAACCAGCTTTAGCTAGAGGAAAATTACGTGCAATTGGAGCAACTACTTTAAAAGAATATCAAAAGCACATTGAAAAAGATGCTGCTCTTGAACGTCGTTTTCAACCTGTTGTAATACTTGAACCTTCGGAAGATGCAACTATTGCAATTTTACGTGGGATTAAAGATAAATATGAAGTATTTCATGGTATACGTATTGCTGATTCAGCAATTCTTTCTGCTGTTAAGTTGTCGGTTAGATATATTACTGATAGGTTTTTACCAGACAAAGCAATTGATTTAATTGATGAAGCATCCGCTGCTCTTCGTCTTCAGGTAAGTTCTATGCCAGAAGATTTGGACAAAATGAAGCGTAAAATGATTCAATTTGAAATTGAAAAAAGAGCTTTAAAAAAAGAAGAAGACGAAGAATCAAAGGAAAGATTATCAAAAATAGAAAAAGAATTAGCAGAATTAAAAGAGAATTCCGGAGAGCTTGAAGCTAAGTGGAAAAATGAAAAAGATATAATTTCTAATATTCATAAAGATAAAAAAGAAATTGATAAATTAAAAACAGACGCGGATATTGAAGAGCGTAAAGGTGATTTGCAAAAAGTTGCCGAAATTCGTTATAGTAAAATTCCAGGTATTGAAGGAATGGTTTTAAAACAAGAAAAAAAATTAGCAGAACTACAAAAAGAAAAAGGAATATTAAAAGAAGAAATTACTGATGAAGATATTGCTTTGGTAGTTGCTAGATGGACGGGCGTTCCTGTTTCTCGTATGCTTGAAAGTGAAACAAAAAAACTTGTTCGTTTAGAGGATGAACTTGGCCAGCGTGTTGTGGGTCAATCCCAAGCTGTAAAAGCGGTGTCGAATGCAATTAGACGATCTCGTGCAGGGGTTTCTGAGCCAAACCGACCAATTGGTAGCTTTATGTTTCTTGGTCCAACTGGGGTTGGAAAGACAGAACTAGGAAAAGCATTGGCAGAATTTTTATTTGATACAGAAGATGCTTTAATTCGAGTTGATATGTCTGAATATATGGAAAAGCATTCTGTTTCTAAAATAGTTGGATCTCCGCCGGGTTATGTTGGTTATGAAGAATCTGGACAGCTAACAGAAATTGTTAGACGAAAACCATATTCTGTTATTTTATTTGATGAAATAGAAAAAGCACATCCAGATGTATTTAATATTCTTCTTCAAATTTTAGATGATGGTCATATTACTGATTCAAAAGGAAGAAAAATTAATTTTAAAAACACTTTGATTATCATGACGTCAAATATAGGTGGTCAAATGATTCTTGATATGGGTAAAAAGCAAGATTTTGGTTTTGGAAATGGAAAAGAAGCTAGCAAAGCTAAAGCTGTAGAAGATAAAATTAAAGAAACTCTTCATGAATATTTTAAACCAGAATTTTTAAATAGACTTGATGAAATTATTGTATTTCACTCTTTAACATCAAAACAATTAGAGAGTATTGTTGATCTGCAACTTGAAAAAATTATTAAAAGATTAAAAGAACAAAAAATTGTATTGGAAGTTTCTGCTGACGCAAAAAAATATTTAGCAAAAATAGGATATGACCCAGATTATGGTGCACGTCCTTTAAAACGGCTGATTCAGACAGAAATTTTAGATCCTCTTTCTCTTAAAATGATAGAAGGAAAAATAGAGACGAGGAAAATTGTAAAAGTTGGAATAAAAAATAAAAAAATTAGTATAAAATAATATTAAAAACAAAAATCTACTTAAAATAAGTAGATTTTTTGTTGTATTTAGTTTTTATTCTGTAGTTTTACCATCAAATTCTTCATCGTCTGCTTCAGCTTCTTTTTTGGTTGCGTGTACTATTCCATCGCGATGTTCTGGTGGAGAATAAATTGTATAAAGTTTTAATTCATTATCTCCTGCATTAATTACATTGTGATTTATTCCTGCTGTTGCAATAGCTGCATCTCCGTCTTTTACAATATGTTCAACACCGTCTAAAAGAACTTTACCTGTTCCCGCTTCAAAGCGAAAGAATTGGTCGTGGGTTTCGTGTATTTCTGCACCAATTTCCTCTCCGGGTTTAAGTGTCATTAATACTAGTTGGCTGTATTTCGAAGTATACAAAACTTTACGAAAATTAGAATTTTCAAGAGTTTCTTTCTCTATATTTCCTGTGTATCCTTGCATATATTTATATATTAATAATTATGTATAATTTAATGTTATCATAATTTGAAATTTAAGACAATAAATGATAAGATAAAAGTACTTAAATGATTTAAAATTATTAAATATTATGTCAAAAAACTATAAGTTTTTATTATTGTTATTAATTCTTTTTCCGACACTTGTTTCGGCACAAAATGTTTTTAATCCAAATTTTATTATTTCTGACGAAGAGATGCAAGATGACACTACAATGAATAGCTATGAAATTAATAAATTTCTAGACGCTAAAGCAAGCTATCTTTCAAATTATAAAACGAAAGATATAGATGGTAAAACAAAAAAAGCTTCTGAAATTATTTCTAATGCTGCGAAAGTTTATGATATTAATCCAAAATATATTTTGGTAACTTTGCAAAAAGAACAAAGTCTTATTACAACAAAGAGTCCAACTCAAAAACAATTGGATTGGGCTACTGGTTATGCTGTATGTGATTCATGTTCAATGAATGACCCAAAAGTAATGAAATACCAAGGTTTTGCTAAGCAGGTTGATAATTCTGCTGGAATAATTAGATGGTATTATGATAATACTGACCATCCTGTTGTAAAACAAAAAAATGAAACAGTTAAAATTGATAGTAAATCTGTAAAACCAGAGAGTTGGGCTACAGCATTTTTATATACTTATACTCCTCATCTTCATGGTAATGAAAATTTTTGGAGTATTTGGAATGATTGGTTTGCTCAAGGTTATCCAAATGGAACTTTACTTAAAGCGGTGGGTGCTGAAGATTATTGGCTTATTCAAGATGGTAAAAGAAAACGTTTTAAAAACATAACTAGTTTGGTTACTCGTACTGATCCAAAATATGCTGTTATTGTTCCTGACACAGAATTGAAAAATTATCAAATTGGATCAGAAATAACATTGCCAAATTATTCTATTTTAAAAAATGGTTCAAAATATTATTTAATAGATAATTATACTATACGTCAGTTTAAAGATTATAAAGTTGTTCAAAAACTTGGATATAATCCACAAGAAATCGTTGAGGTTACTAGTTCGGATATACAAGGTTATGAAACAGGAACAGTAATTACGGTTGAAAATTCTTCTCCAACCGGTATAATTTTTTATATAACAGACTTAAAAGAATATTTTTTATTGAAAGATAATATTTTAAAACCAATTTTAAGTAGATCTGTGGTAGATGCAAATTACAATGATTTACCTCTTGAAAAGCACAACAAAGGAGTACTTAAGAATTATAACGTAGTATACGAACCTATTAATTTTAAAAATGGTACTTTACTTACGGCCGATGGGTTAACCTATGTAATGGAAGATAGTAAAAAACGTCTAATACCAGATGTAAAAACTTTTCTTGCTATGGGGTATAAAAATGAGAATGTTATTCAAACTACAGTTATAACAACCATGGGTATTCCAAGTGGTGAAAAGGTATTTTTAAGATCATCTTTGGAGAATAATAATATTCATTTATTAAATCGTCAGCAAAAAATTGAAAATCTGTTTAAGACAACTTTACCAGCATATCTGGTAGCTGAGTATCCAAGTGGATTTGTCTTAACTGGTAAAAATGTTACTACTACTCGCCCAATTGCATCATTAACAAAAATTTTAACAGCCTATCAAGCTATAGATTTAAATTTTAATCCAAGTAAATTTACAATCTATAATGCAAAAAAACATTCTGCTTATGGTAATTATTTAAAATTAGTAGATGGAGAAAAAATAAAAAATGAGGACCTGTTTAATTCGATGCTTGTTGGTTCTGTTAATAATACTGCTCGTATGGTTGCAGCTTCCACTGGTTTTACTGAAGAAAATTTTGTAAAAAAATTAAATACCAATTTAGTTGATTGGAGACTTGATGATACAAAAATTGAAGAAGTTACTGGGTTGTCTGAAAAAAATGTATCTACGCCTCTTGATATGCTTGCCATTTTTACAAAAGCTTTAGAAAAAGAAGAAATAAAAAAATCTCTTGGGTTACCAAGGTACGATTTTACAGAACTTTATGATAAGAATGGAATTAGAGAGCATGGTTTTACTCATTCAAACACACTTGCAATTCCAGGTTACGTAAATAAGAATTATGAGATAATAGCTAGTAAAACTGGCTATATTGATGAAAGTGGAGCTCATGTATTGATGCTTATTGAATCAAAAAAAGATAAAAAACAATATGTTGTTTTAACTATGGGAGATAGAAATTGGGCAAAACGTTTTACAGAACCACATAGGCTTGCCACCTGGGTTGTTGATGAAAAGTTTAATTTAGCTAGTAAATAATATAGTATGTTATGTTTTTCTTGTATCACTCCTCACCCCGTAGTTGCAACACCAACGATTGAAAAAAAAATGAGTGAAAAAATTAAAAATACTATTAAATCTTTAAAAGTTTTAGAAGAAGATTTATATATTAGTAAACCGGATATTATTTTATTGTTCTCATCTTCTGAAGATTTGAAAGAAGATGAATTCTTGATTAATGTCTCCCCTACTTTTAAAACAGATTTAAAAGAGTTTGGAGATTTAGTAACTCAAAAAGAATATAAAGGAGATATATCTTTGCCAAATAAAATATATGAGACTTGTTTGCAAAAAGATTTGAAAGTAAAATTATTTACTAAGGAAAAATTAGCTTATAATTTTAGTATCCCACTTGTTTATTTAACAAATCATTTATCTGATGTTAAAATTCTTCCGATAACAACCTCAACTCAAAGTTATAAAAAACATGTTAAGCTGGGAGAAGTTATAAAAGAAATAATTTTAGCAACTAATAAAAGAGTTGCAGTAGTTGTTTCGGGCGATTTATCTCATGCATTAACCAGTGATTCACCAGCCGGTTTTAATAAGTCAGGGGAAAATTTTGACAATAAAATTCAAGAATTGTTAAATCAAAAAAGTTTATCTGGAATGTTACAACTAAATGAAAAAAATATAAATGATGCTAATGAAACTATATTTAGACAACTTCTTGTGATGATGGGTATTATGTTAAATATTAATTATGACTATAAATCGTATTGCTATGAGGCCCCATATGGAGTAGGACATTTAACTGCAAATTTAAAAATATAAATAATATGGATGGTATTCAAGGAATAATTAAAAAACAAACAGTAAAAAAGACAACAGCTAACAAGAAAATTCATTCAGAGATTCATTATTTGGCGGATGAAATTTCCACAGCTTTTGATGAGAAAAAAATGTTTGGAATGTATTTGGGTATTATTAAAAGAATAGGGGTTGACCGTGCTAAACAAATTTTTGCAGAGTTGAAAAAAAGTAATATAAAGTCCCCCGGAAGACTTTTTGTTTGGAAAAGTAAACCAGAAAACAATGTTCCAAAAAAGTTTGATGAAAATAAATTTAAGAATTCATCTACTAAATTAAAAGTTGGATATACAGATTTAAAAAATTTTGAAGATTAAAAAATATGTTATTACCTATTACAATTGAACCAAATGAAGTTTTGCATAAAAAAGGAGACTTGGTTGATATTGAAAAAATAAATATTCCTGGTTTCCAAAAATTTATTGATGATATGATAGAAACTATGTATAAAAAAGATGGCGTTGGTTTGGCTTCCCCGCAAATTGGAGAGAGCCTTCAAATTTGTGTTATTACAAAAGAGTATTCTACTTTTCAAAATGAGGAAGATATGGTTTTGATTAATCCTGTTTGGAAAAAGTTAAGTCGTTGGCAATCTTGGGATGAAGAAGGGTGTTTGTCAGTTCCTGAAACTTATGGAAAAGTAAAAAGATATAAAAAAATAAGAGTCAAAGCTCTGAATCGCCACGGTGAAGACATAGAATTTGAAACAGAAGGTTTTTTTGCAAGAATTATTCAGCATGAAGTAGATCATTTAAATGGTATTTTATTTATTGAAAAAGCAAAAAATATTAGGAAGATAGAAAAAGAAATATGATAAAAATAAATTTTTTTGGAACACATGAATTTGCAAAAACTATTTTAGAGGCTCTTATCAAGGATTCTAATTTTGAAGTTGGAACAGTTTTTACAATGCCAGATAGACCAGTTGGACGAAAACAGGTTTTACAACCAAGTTCTGTTAAATTATTAGCAGAAGAACATGGGTTTAAAATAGAACAACCTACAAGCTTAAAAGAATATGCTATCCCCTCTGCTTCTGTGTCTTTAAATATAGTTTGTGACTATGGAATTATTGTTCCAAAAAATATTTTAGATAATCCTAAATATGGAAGTATAAATATTCACCCATCACTTTTACCACTCTATCGTGGGGCAACTCCTTTGCAAAGTGCTCTGGTTAATGGTGAGAAAAAAACTGGTATAACAATAATGTTAATGGACGAAAAAATGGATCACGGTCCAATTTTAGCCCAAAAAGAGTATAAAATTGATGTAGATGATACATATTTGGAGTTACGCAATAAACTTGCTTTAGAAGCCCAAAATTTAACGATTTTGACATGTTTAGACTGGGTAAATGGTAAAATAAAGCCTACAACCCAAGATGATAGCGAAGCTACATTTTGCAAAGAATTTAATCGCGTTGATGGAAAAATTGATTGGAATAAAAATGCGGAAGATTTATATAATCAGTATCGTGGAATGACTCCATGGCCAGGAGTTTTTACTTTTTTAAATGGTAAAAGATTAAAATTGATTAAACTATCATTACCTAAAAAGATCTTGAATCAAGTTCAGAGCCTGCCCTCAACTCGATTGGGGGATGACAAAGTAGGTCAGATTAAAATTAAAGAACAAAAAGTGTTTGTTTATTGTGGTGATGTAAAATTAATTGAGATTTTAGAATTACAATTAGAGGGTAAAAAACCATTAGATGCAAAAACTTTTTTAAATGGAAATAAAGATTTTAAAAATGAAACTTTGGGCTAATAAAATTTATTTGTTTTTAGGAATATATTTTTTAATTAAAGTATTTTCTTTTTATTTTTCTCCAGACACTCCTCTCTACTCTGCTAATCCTATTAACACTATTATTTCTAGTTTAATTTTAATAGTAACTTGTTATTTATTAATTAAAAAAAAACAATTAGGCTGGCTTGTTGTTATGGGGGAAATAATTTTAGGTGGAAGTGGAGGGTATTTTGCAATTGCAGGAATTTCGCTTAGAACTTTACTTTTAATTTCGTCAATTGGAATTTACATTTTGCAAAATTTAAGATTGAAAGAAATAAAATTTTTTAATTCTTCAAAGCTTGTAATTTTTGTTCTTTTATTTTGGGTAAGTATCTCTGCTTTTATAGGCTTAAAAAATGGACATGCACTTTCTAATGTTTATTCTGACTTTGTCCCATATTTATACTTGCTTTACTTTTTCCCTTTTCGAAACTTATTAAAAAGTGAAAAATTTAAATCAATTGCCTTGCAAATGCTCATTGCGAGTATTGTTGGTAATGCTATTTTTATTTTATTTACTTTTTTTGGTTTTAGCTTTGAAATATTTGCTTTACAAGATAATTTTTATCATTGGTATCGAGATGTTGCAATTGGGAAAATAACAGACTTTGGAACTGGTTTTTTTAGAATAACATTAGATGAACATTTGTTGTTAATACCGTTAGCATTATTATTTGTATATAAAATAATTAATAAAAAAAATTTACTCTCTTTTTCTCATTCTATACTTCTTATTCTTTACTCCCTAACTTTAATTGTTCTTTCAATTAATATTACTAGAATTTACATGGTTGCACTCGGTGCTGGGTATTTGTTCTTATTTACTAAAAAATACTGGAAAAGATGGATTAAATATGGAGTTTTGACTGCTATAATATTTTTAGTATCTTTTTCTAGTTTAAATTTAATAACAACCAAAGGTCAATCTTTTGGTTTGGAACTGTTAGGGCTTCGTATAGGTAGTCTGGTTACGCCGAATATCGAAAATAGTTCACTGTCTCGAATCTTGCTTCTACCAGAAATTTGGGAAAAAATTAAAGAAAATCCTATCTTGGGTTCTGGTTTGGGAGATTCTATTACTATATTTTCTCCTGTGTTTGATAGAGAAATAACTTCATGGAGTTTTGATTGGGGCTATTTAGAGATTTTTGCCGAGATGGGGGTGATTGGACTTTTAATCTATATAGTTACAATATTTTATTTATTTTTAGCGATTAAAAGAAACGTGTATTTTTCAAAATATTATTCTAACATAGAATATAAAAATATTAATTATTTGTTTGTTCCATTTTTATCTTTACTCGTAATTAATGTCACATCCCCTGCTTTATTTCATTCTCTGGGTGTGATATTTATTATGGTTGTGTTTGCAAATTTAAAAAATCCAAAATTTTATAGTAATAGTGCTGGTGGTATAGTTATTAATCCAGAAAATAAAGTTGCAATTGTTTCAAATTTTGATGGTAGTTTTTGGACTTTACCAAAAGGAACGATAGAAAAAAATGAATCAATAAAAGAAACAGCATTGAGAGAAATTTACGAAGAAACAGGAATTGAAAATCTTAAAATATTAGATAATTTTAGTAGCTATTATAGAATGGGTCGTTTTAGAGATAAATTGTTTGTTAAAAAAATGTACTTATTTATTTTTCATACAGAAGTTGTTGGAGAGCTTATACCTATTGATGCTCAAAACCCAGAAGCAAAATGGTTTGATATTGAGGAAATTGAAGATGCTTTAAGTAATAAGAAAGATAAACAAATATTTTTAATTAATAAATATAAATTAAACAAATGGAAAAGATAAGAATAAATAAGTATATAGCGTCAAAAGGCTACTGTTCACGTCGAAAGGCTGATGAATTAATTAGTCTTGGAAAAGTTGAGGTTAATGGAGAAATGACTAAAGAATTTGGTATTAAAGTTAATGACGAAGACGTCATTAAAATAGAAGGGCATGTACTTAAAGAAAGTAATCGAAGTAATGGAGAAAAAGTATACATTGCGCTAAACAAGCCTGTTGGTTATATATCTAGTACGTCGTCAAATCAAGGTGAATGTATAACAGACTTAATTCCTAAAAAGCTAGGTAGACTTTTTCCAATTGGACGCCTCGATAAAAATTCAGAAGGGTTAATGATTTTAACTAATGATGGAGAACTTACAAATATTCTAACTCACCCTAAATACAACCATGAAAAAGAGTATGAGGTGGTTGTAGACGTAGAGTTATCAAAAGAACAAATTGAAATGTTAGAGGCAGGTTTTGAAGTCGATGGTCAGTTTATGAAAATAGATAGTATTAAGGTGCTTTATGATTTAGATATGCTCACCTATCAATTTATTTTAACAGAAGGTAAAAAAAGACAAATTCGTGTAATGTTAAGATATCTAGGTGGTGAAGTTGTAAAATTAAAAAGAGTTAGAATTGGCAACTTTAAACTTGGCGATTTATCTATAGGTAAATGGAAAATCGTGGGTAAGGGTAGTATAATATAAATTAAATTTGTAAAATAATAAAATCGATTAACTAGTCGATTTTATTATTTATTTTAAATTTTTACCTTAGATTGTGTTTTTTGTAAATTATTTCCTTTGCTTCTTTATATTTTTTAAGGTTTTTATTTTTAATTGGTAGTTTATAAAAAAACCTTGGTAACCAAGAACTTATACCCACCCTGTCTTTAACAATTTTTTTATATAAAATTTTTGGTATACAGACCCCTGATTTACCTTTGCTAGTTATTGTTAACCACAGATCCCAGTCTTGAAATTTTTTCAAAGATTCATCAAAACCACAAAAGTCTTCTCTTTTAAGTAGACTTGTAACATCTATGTAATTAATTTTTTTTAATTTTTCTGTATTAAAAGATATGCATTTAAATTTTTTAAATCCAAATTTAAATCCACTATAAGCAAAGCTTGAATTTGGATTTTTTGTTAAATTTCTATGCATTACTTCGAGCATTTCTTTTTTAGCCATTGTGTCAGCATCCCAAAAAATAACATAGTCTCCTTTACTTTCTTTAAAGCCACAATTACGTGCTATAGGAGCTCCTTGATTTTCTTGATTTATGATTTTTATAGTAACATCTGTTTTTTTTACTATATCAATAACCTCTTTTGCTACCTTCTTAAAATTATCTGTACTTCCATCATTAATTATGATTATTTCAAGTGGCCTATAAGTTTGAGAAAGTAAAGTTTTAATACTTTTTTTTAAAGTACTTGCATGATTATATACTGGAATAATTATTGAAATTAGTTTTTTCATTTTTTAATTAAGTAATTTATTTATTTGTTTTTCCCATGTAAAAATATTTTTTACTCTAGTTTTTCCTTTTTCCCCCATTTGTTTTGCATAATCAGGTTGAAGTAAAAGTTCGGATATAGCACCTATTACCTGTGTGTCTTCATATGGGTTAACCAAGATGCCTGTAATCATATTATTTACCACTTCTTTAACACCTCCAACTTCACCTGCTACAACTGCTAATTCGCTTGCTCCAGCTTCTAAAAAAACAGTTCCCCATCCCTCTTCTTTATTTTCATCTTTGTGTGTTAAAAGTATAAATAAGTCAGCAAGTTGATAATATTTTGGTAATTCTTTGTAATTCATTTGACCCAAAAATCTTACAACATTTTGTAGATTATTTTTTTGAACCATTTCTACGATTTGTTTTTCCTTAATACCCTCACCAATTATAATCCAAACCAGGTTTGGAACCTTTTTAAGTATTTCTGGAATTACTCGAATCATGTGAGGGTAGCCCTTCCCTTCATCCATTCTTCCAACAGTTAAAATTATTTTTTTACCATTAAGAGCTAGCTTTGATTTTAAATTATTAATTATTTCTGGATCAACTTTTTTTAAAAAGAAATCAGCTGGACATGGGTAAATTATTTTAATTTTTCCTTCTTCAATATCCTCTATT
>Ga0208904_1000415_pt1 | contig 36523 bp, 34 predicted proteins | sample AntAceMetag02UKB_FD_184774 | JGI IMG/M metagenome (GOLD analysis project Ga0208904, IMG submission 184774) | Saline lake microbial communities from Ace Lake, Antarctica - Antarctic Ace Lake Metagenome 02UKB (SPAdes) (version 2) | ecosystem: Environmental > Aquatic > Non-marine Saline and...
AGGTGATACTGATTGTTTTTGTAGATAAATGATTTAATGAAGAAAATTATACTTTCATTTATAGTTTCATTTTTTTGCAACTATTTTTTAAACTTTTTTTAATAGTTTCATTTTTTTGCAACTATTAGAAATATTTATAAAGTCTTTTTTTGGTTAAGTTTTATGAAAAAACGAGATTATGTTTTGATTATTGGTTGTTTAGCATTTATCTCATTGATTATTGCATTAAGTTTACTTCTTGGAGAAAAATTTGAAGTTAAAAGTTGTGGTTGTCCAAATATGGTTTCTCAAAATTTTATTATATTGTTTATTATATTAGCAGTTGTTTTTGTAATGTCTTTATTATATTATTTATTTTCTTTAAGACTTGATGTAAAGAAGAAAATTATTGATAAAAATATTAAATTACTTTTTTCAATCTTAGATAAAGAGGAACAAGAAGTTTTAAAATTGGCTATTAAATCAGATGGAGTTTTGTCTCAGAATATTATTTCTAATAAATATGGGAAAGCTAAAGCAAGTCGTGTTGTAAAAAAATTAGTTGATAAAAAAATTATTTCTATTGAGAAAATAGGTAGGCGAAATGATATTATATTAAATAAGGAATTAAGAGAGGAACTATTATGAAGAGGGTGAATTTTCTTGTTTTTGGAATTATTTTTTTATCCCTAATTGGATTTGCTTCTGCGCAAGTTAATGTTAGCTATTTTTATGGGATTGGATGTCCACATTGTTCTCAAGTTATTGCTTCTGGAGTTTTGGAACGGGTTGATGGAATTGATGGAATTAGTGTTGAGAGATTTGAGATTTATCATGATGATGTTGGGAGAAGTAAATTTATTGGGTATATGGATGGGTTTGGGATTTCTCAATATAATCGGGGGGTTCCTTTTGCAGTGATTGAATGTGAAAATGCTTCAACGTATATTATTGGTTCATCTATAAGAGATAAACTTGAAGAAAAGGTTGTGACTTGTGAGGCGAATGGGGGGGGTGGAAATGGTGTTTCTCCGATTGACCCGAATGCCGGAAAAATTACATTGGGGGCTTTGATTATTGCTGCATTGATTGATTCGATTAATCCTTGTGCTTTTGGGGTTTTGATTTTTCTGATGTTGAGTTTATTGAATATGGGTTCAGCTAAGAGAGCTTTGAAAGCAGGCCTTGTTTATACTTTTGTTGTTTTCGTTGTTTACTTTTTTTCAGGGCTTGGACTTTTCAAAGTTATACAATCCTTTACTTCTATGACTCATTATATTTTTCTTTCTTCTGGGGTTTTGGTTTTAGCTTTTGGTTTATGGCAATTTAAAGATGTGTTCTTGCCGAAAGTTGGACCTACCTTGCAGATTTCTCCGAAGGCAAAACCGATTATAGAAAATATTATTAATAGAGGGACTATTCCTGCGATGATTCTTTTGGGTATCCTTGTTTCTCTTTTTGAGTTGCCTTGTACTGGAGGGATTTATTTAGGTATTTTGACTTTGATGTCGATTAACAAAACTTTCGCGATTCCTTATTTACTTTTATATAATTTGATATTTGTTTTGCCTTTGATTATTCTTACAATTATGATTTACAAAGGGATGTCTCCGACGATTCTTCAGAGATGGACTTCGGGTCAGAGAAATTGGATGAAGCTTGGTTCTGGGATTGTTTTGATTGCTCTTGGACTTTATATATTACTTTTTTAGTATAATTAATTTTATATATAGTATTTGGCGAGGAATGTGATGGGAATATTTGGATTGTTTAAGGGAGAGAAGGTTTTGTATTACCCTGGGTGCTTGACTAAAGGTGTTTTGACTGAGCAGTTTGAGAATTATAAGGAAATTTTTAATCGGCTTGGGATTGATTTTGTGATTTTGGGGGATGAGGTTTGTTGTGGGTTGCCGGTTTTGAATGCGGGGTATCGGAAGGATGTGCGGAAGTTGGCGAAGAAAAATTATGAGCTTTTTAAAAAGAATGGGATTACGAAGATAATTACTAATTGTCCGTCGTGTTATCATACTTTTAATGAGATTTATCCGAAGCTGATGCATGAATGGGATATTGAGGTTGAGCATGCGACTGTTAGCATTTTGAATGCTTTGAAGGCGAAGAGAATTAAGTTTAGGGGGAGTGAGGAGGATAGGGAGGTTGTTTGTTATCATGACCCGTGTCATCTTGGGAGGTATTCAGGGATTTATGAGGAACCTCGGGAAGTGATTGAGTTGCTTGGAGGGAAGATTCTTGAAGCCCCTATTAATCGTGAGAATGTTTATTGTTGTGGGGGTGGTGGCGGCGTCCGTGCAAATTTTCCGGAGATTGCTAAGGCTGTTGCGAGGAAGAAAGCGAGTTATGTTCCGGAGCATGTTGGTAAGATAATTTCTCCATGCGGTCTTTGTTATGCTAATATAAAATCAGCTACTGAGAAGAGCACGGAGTTTTCTACTTTTGTTTTGGGAAAGTTAAGGGGGCTGGTACGATGAATAAAAATTTATTGAAAATTTATGAGAGTGATGCGTCGCAGTTGAAGGGGAATGCGTTGGATGTTGTAACTCCTAAGACGATTATGGAAGTTAGAAATATTGTTGCTAAATCTCCAAGGATTGTTCCTCGTGGTGGGGGAACTGGATTGGCTGGAGGTTGTGTTCCTCAAAATGGGATAGACGTAGTTTTGGATTTATCTAAGTTGGATACTATTGGGAGTTATGATAAGGAAAGGAAAACTGTGGAAGTAGGGGCTGGGGTTATTTTAGATGAGTTGCAGGGTTATGTTGCGAGGTTTGGTTTGGAGTTTCCTGTTAATCCTTCGAGTCACGCAATTGCGACGATTGGTGGGATGATTGCTACCGACGCTGTTGGTAATCGGGCGATTAAATATGGGAAGACTTCTAATTGGGTTAATTGGGTTGAGGTTGTGGATGGTTCTGGGAATTTGCATCGAAAGGGGGTTACTGAGTTGAGCGATTACTCTGGGATGGAGGGGATTACAGGAGTGATTGTTAAGGCTTGTTTGAAACTTGCTTCAGTTAAGAAACGAAGCGCTTCGCTTGTGAAGGTTGATAGTTTTGATGAAGTAGTTTCGATTGTGCATAAATTGAAGAGGGATTCTTCTGTTTCGATGGTTGAATTTTTGGGGAAGAAAGTTTCTGAGATGCTTGGATTATTTGAGACTGAAGATTCTGATGAAGTGAAAAATGCTTATCATTTGATTATTGAATATGAGAATGACTCTGGAATGTTGAAGGGAAAGGAATATGATGATTTATTTGAAATGAGGGATAAGGTTGGTCCGATGCTTTCGGGAGGAGATTATTCACGTCTGGAGGATCCTAAGATTTTGCTTGATAGGGCTGGTAAATTTGTTTCCTGGTTGGAAGAACGAAGTATTCTGGTTTTTGGACATATCGGCGTCGGTATTTTTCATCCGAGGTTTAATCATGACCAGGAGAAATATATTCCTGAGATGATAAAACTTGTTAAGAAACTTGGTGGGCAGATTTCAGGTGAGCATGGGATTGGTATTTTAAAGAGAGAGTTTGTGGAGATTAATGATCAGAAGATTTTGAGGAATGTAAAGAAACGGACTGATCCGGAAAATAAATTTAATGTTGGGAAGGTAATATGAATGATGAATTTTTTGAGAAGTTGAGAGAGGAGGTTTTGCCGTATTTTGAGAGTGGGGATGGGCATGGGTTTGAGCATGTTGATAGGGTTTACAAGATGGCTGTGAAGATTAGCGAGGGGGAGGATGTTGATATGGATGTTGTTCGTGCGGCGGCTTTGTTGCATGATGTGGCTAGGTCTAAGGAAGATGCGACGATTGTTGTTGATTCTGAGAATGGGAATGTTTGTCATGCTGTTGAGGGTGCGAAGATGGCTGTTGGTATTTTGAAGGATGTTGGTTTTCCTGAGGATAAGATTGATAAGGTTGTTCATTCGATTGAGGTTCATAGGTTTAGTAAGGGGTTGAAGGCTGAGAATCGTGAGGCTGAGATTTTGCAGGATGCTGATAGACTTGATGCTTTGGGGGCGACTATTCTTGTTAGGATGATAGAGGCTACGACAAAGTGGAATGTTCCTGTTTATGATCCTGATGTTCCTATTAAGAAGGTTTATGATGGGACTAAGTCTACAGTGATTAACCATATTTATGAGAAGATTTTGAAAATAACTCCTGATTCTTTTAAGACTGCGGGGGCTCGGAAGATTGCTGAGGGGCGTTATGATATTGTTAAGGATTTTGCGGAACAGTATGTTAAAGAATGGGAGGGTAGGGCGTGATGGAAAGATTTAAATATATTGGAGGGATTGTATAGGTATAACCTCCCCGGTATGACGCAAGGAATGCCGGGAGTCTTTATTTTCTAGAATGGTTAAGAAACGTGCTATTGTTTTTGTTGATGGTAATAATTGGTACCATAATGTGAAGTCTGTTGTTGAGAAACCGAAGTCTGTTGATTTTGGGAAATTGACAGATATGATTGCTGAACGTTTCGATTTGAATATTGTTGATATTAGATATTATAATTCTGTTCCGGATATTGAATATAGCGAGGAGGTTTATTATAAGCATATGGTTTTTTTGGCGGGGTTGAAGCAGAAGGGGTTGCTGGTTAATACGAATAAGTTGAAGAGGGTTAAAACTAATGGAAAGGTTTTGAGAGTTGAAAAGGGGATTGATGTGATGATTGTTGTTGATATGATTAAGAAGACTTTACTTGAGAAAGAGTGCGATTGTTGTGTTTTGATTTCTGGAGATAGTGATTTCGTTCCGGCGATGAGGTTGATTAAGAGTGAGGGGAAAGAGGTTTTAACGACTTCTGTTTTGAAGGGATATGCTCGGGAATTGTTGCAAGGAGAGTTTAGGTTTTGGATTATGAAGAAGGGTGATGTTGAGAAGTGTTTTGGAGGTTATAATGGCTAATGCACCTAGTGTACCCTTGAAGGGCAAAAAAATAACTGAAGCTGAAAAAATTGAATCGGATAATTTGATGGAAGAAGCGAGTGAGATTTTTGATTCTTGTATTAAGTGTGGGATGTGTAAGTCGCTTTGTCCGGTGTTTAAGGTTTTGAAGGAAGAACGAGTTTCTCCTCGAGGAAAAGCAATTATTTTGTCAGATAAAGTTATGGATAAGATTTTGTTTGAGTGTACGCTTTGTAAGGGTTGTGAGCAAGAGTGTCCGTTGGATATTAAAATTTGTGATGGTATTCGGAAAGCGCGTGAGGCGATGGTTTTGAGGGGGAAAGGTTTGAAGTCGAATGAGGAGATGATTGATAATGTTCGGAAGTATGGGAATCCTTTTGGGAAGGGTGATAAGAAGGATTTGGAGAAGTTGTATTGTTGTTAATTATGAGCAAACCAAAACTCCAACTTATCTTTACTTCTTTTATGTAGTTTAACAAAACCAAATCTTTCAAATTGAATAGTCGTTCCAACTTTTAGTTTTGTAAGTTCGGGTTCTCCCAATCCTATTTTTATTGAGCCGTCATCCATTCTAATTTCTACTTTTATATTGTAGGGTGTATGTGGGAGCCAGTGGATGAATTTTGTTTCTAGTTCGTTGTCGGGGTCTTCTGAGAGGAATGAATATGTTCTTGGTTTTAATCCTATTATGTCTGATTTGAAATTAAGGAGGTGCATTAATCTGTAGTTGTTGTCTTGCATATTTTCTGCATCTTGTTGAGGGATTAGGAAATTTTGTGTTGTTTGATATGTTCGGTGCCCGAGTTTTCCATTTGGATGAAGTGGAAGTTTTGCAGTTAGTTCTGGGCAACCTTGAATAGTTATTTTGAAAGGGTTTTCTATGAAGAAATATCTTTGGACGTCGTTGAGGATTTTTCTGTTTAAGGTGTATAGTACATCTACTGGAATGATAGTGTTTGTTTTTTTGAGACCCATATTTAGAACGAATTGTTTTATCGCTTCTTGTGTTATTCCTCTGTCTCTTAGGGATTGTAGTGACCAGGTTCGTGGGTCGTTCCATCCGATGAATGCTCCGGACTTTACTTCTTGTGCACCCTTTGATTTGGATATTTTTATTCCTTTAATTGCGAAGTGTCCGTTATAAATGCTTTCAGGATTTTTCCATTTGAAGATGTTTCTTATGAAATCTTGAATTCTTGTTGACATATGGTGCTCGATTCCTCTTACGATGTGGGTGACTCCCAGGAGGTGGTCGTCGATTGCCCAAGAGAATTCCATTGAAGGATAGATTCTGTATTTTGTTTTTGTTCTTGGATGTGGTCTGTCTGAGATTTTGAACATGACTCGGTCTCTAAATGCTGGGTCGGAGTCTTGCATATCTGTTTTTATTCTCACAGTCATAGAACCTTCTTTTGCTTCGAACATTTTTTCCCATCGTTTAAATTGGATTTCTGCGGGATATTCTCGGCAACCGCATGCGACTCCTTTAACTCTTAAGTCATGCATTTCTTCTTGTGAACAATCACAGACATACATGTATCCTTTTTTGATTAGCTCTTCAGCATATGCATAATATTTTTCTGTTCGGTCAGATTTGTAAATAATCTTTTTATCGTAATTTATTCCAAGCCAGGTTAATCCTTCTTCGATTAGTTTGTAAGCTTCGGGTGCGATTGGTTTTCCTTCGGAACCGATTGTGTCATCCATTATAAGAAGAAGTTTTCCGTCGTACATTTTTACATATTCGTCGTTGAGGATTGCAGTTTTTGCGTTTCCAATATGTAATGGTCCGGAGGGATATGGTGCCATCCTCATTATTACTTTTCCTTTTTCGGCATTTGGTAATTCATGTAAACCTTCTCTGATTTCTCTTTTGCTTGTTTTAGAATCTAATTTGTTAAATTGTTCTTTTTGTTTTTCTAATGTGAGTTTGTTCACTTCTTTTAGGACTTCTTGAATTTTTGGGATTATATCTTTAATCTTTGATTTTTCTAGTCCTTCTGCGAATAGTCCGGCTAAGATTGCGCCTTGATTTGCTTTGCCTCCGTGCTTGATTGCGTTTTCGAGAGCGTATGCTTTTATCGTCTCTTTGCTTATTTCAGTCATAATATATAGAGGATATTGGGGGTTTTAAATTTGTGGGGAAGGTAGAACGGGGTCGTTTGTAATGATAATAAACAATGAGAGTTTATATAATTTGTGGCTGTTTGTCGACGGTTGGGAAGTTTTATAAAGAAATTTATGTTTGGTTATTTATGAAGATGAAGGGGCGACCTGACTATTCGAATTTTGAACTTGTGAAAGATTTGTGGCATTTTTTGGGATTTCGTAAATGGAAGTTTATCTTTTTGACGATACTTTTAATTATTTCTTTTGCCACTGCTTTGGTTGTTCCTATAATTATTGCTAGGATAATTGATTTTTTTATTTCTGGGAATAGTGGCGTTGGAATTTTTTATATGTATTTATGGATTCTTCTTGGACTTGGGATTTTTGGGACTTTTTTGAGAAACCAGACGAAGCATAGTCTTTCTTTGTATACGAATGAGGTTCAGAAGAACGCGAAGGTTGAGTCTTTTCAAAAGGTATTACAAGGGGATTTGGTTTGGCATGATTCTGAGAGTACTGGGGCTAAGATGCAGAAGATAACTGATGGTAGTAATATGATCGGCGCGTTTATGGATTTTTATATCAATAAAGGAATTAGTTTGGTGGTTACAATTGGAGGAGTTCTTGGGGTATTTTTGGTTCTTAGTGTGAAGTATGCCTTTATTGCACTTTTATTTATGGTGATTTACCTTGCCGTTGAGTTTTTTATGAATAGGAAGTTGGTTTTGAAAACTTTGGAGCATAAAAGAATGAAGGAGCTGGCTGTTGGAAAATCTTATGAGTTTTCTGCGAATATTGGAACGATTAAAGCATTGGGTATTGAAAGATCTTCTGGGAAGAAAATTTTGGATGTTGAAGAGCTTGTTTTGCAGACTAAGAATGCTAGGAAGAAAGCGAGTACTATGAAATGGCTTTTTGTTCAATTGGTTGCAAGTATCTTTTCTGTTGTGTTCATTTTCTGGGTGGGGATGGATATTTTTGCTGGAGTTTTGACTATTGGTTCGATTGTGATTTATACTAGTTATTTTGAGGCATTAAGGAGGGCTCTTTCGACTGTTTCTGGTGAGATAAATACTTTGATTGATGTGAAGTATGGGATGTTTAGGATGATGGAGATTTATCGGAGGATACCGGATATTGATGAGAGTGGGGCGAGGCCGTTGAAGAATTGGAGTCATATTAGAGTTGAGAATTTGGAGTTTAAGTATAAGTCGGATATGATTTTAGATAATTTGAGTTTAGATATTGGGAAGGGCGAGAAGATTGGGATTGTTGGGTTGTCGGGGAGTGGAAAGTCGACTTTGTTTAAGTTGCTGTTAAAGTTGCATCTTCCGAAGAAGGGAGAGATTTATTTTGATAATAAGTCGGTTAGTGATGTTACGAGGGATTCGATTTTGAGTAGGATTGCCGTTGTGCCGCAGGAGACGGAGTTGTTTAATATGAGCTTGAGGGATAATATTACAATTTCTGGGAAGGGGCGGTTTGATTCTGCGAGATATAAGAAAGCTTTGTTGATAAGTCAGGTTGCGAATTATATTCCTAGGATGAAGAATGGGGATTTGACTTTTGTCGGTGAGAAGGGAGTTCGATTGTCGGGAGGGGAGAAGCAAAGGTTAGGGATTGCGAGGGCGATTTACAAGGATAGTGATGTTATAATTTTGGATGAGTCGACTTCTAATTTGGATTATGTAAATGAGGGGAAGATTCTGAATGCGATTGATAAATATTTGAAGGGGAAGACTTTGATTATTTCTGCTCATAGGTTGTCTACGTTGGAGCATATGGATAAGATTTTGTTTATTGAGAAGGGGAAGGTTGTTGAGAAGGGAAGTTATGAGGAGTTGTTAAAGAAGAAAGGAAAATTTTATAGATTGTGGAAATCGCAGAAGCGGTGATTACCAGCCCATGACGCCGACGTTTGTGTCTTCGGATTGGTTTACATCTAATTTTTTTTCTAGCAATTCTATTCGTTGTTCGAGTTTGTATATTTTATTGTCGAGTTCAGTTATTCGTTCTGACTCTAATTGATTTCCTGATGCTGATGGAACTGCCGCGGCGGAAGAACTCCCGAGGAAATCCATGGCGTTTGTAGGGGAAGAAGTTTCTGTAGAGGCTGTTGGTGAAATTGGTTGCGCATTGGCTCCGAGTTCTACGAATCCTTTACTATCTGTGGGGACTACGATGTTTCGTTTTGGGATTCGGACGACGCCGCGTCTTTGAAGTTCTCTTACATCAACCATTCTTTTTTTCTTTCTGAATATCATAATCGGTTCAGGGGAGGGGAGTATATAAAATATTTGATTATAGTTAATATTAAAAAGAATGAAAGATATAGATTTCTATGGGTGATATTAAAGAAGTAATTGGTAAAACTTTGAAAGGGAAGTGGGCGAAACCGGTCTCTTCGTTTAAGATGACTTTTGATTCTCAGCAGGCGCAGTTGGAGCCGATTTATTATTGGTTGTTGGATTTTGTTCAGGATATGGGATGGGATATGGAGAAGTTGGTTGATAATTTTACGGCGAGTCCGGGGTCTGGACAATTTTCTGAAATGAGTATGAAAGCGACGAAGATGCAGGAAGAGGGTATGAAGATTCTTGGTGGTTTGAATCAAGTTGTTAAGTCGGTTTTGAATTTGATTTATGATTTGAAGGAATTTGAGTTGAGGTTGGCGCATTATGACGACGCTGGTTCTGATGATGGGAAAAAGAAAGAGGAAGGTTTATTGGCGTTGAAACAGATTTGGTTGGACAATGTTGATTTGAAGCGGGGGCGAGGTTCGGTTCATCAGATGTCTGCGGAGCTTGGGTTTACTACTTTGCGTGAGGCGTTTATGATGTCTAGTTCTCAAGAAGAATTGAAGGAGATGAACAAGGGTAAGGATGGTGAGGGTGGGTTGATTAATGACCAGGTTTATCGGGTTTTGGTTCCGCGACTTAGTGAGTTTTTGAAATGGGCAGATTATTCGGAGAAGGAATTGAGGAAGAGGTTTAGTATTGAGAAGAATTATTTGAAGTCGCAGGTTGAGACGATTAAGTTGTATTCGGCTTGGATGAAACCTTATTTGAAGGCGGCGGAGGATTTGAGGCAGAGAGGTTTTGATAAGAATGCTTCTCTTGTTAATGCGTTTAGTACTTCGATGTTTGAGTTGCAGATTTTTGGTAAGCAACCGATGAAGGTTCCGGAGAAATTTCATGGTTATAAGTTAAAGAGAGATTATTTTCAATGTGTTATGATTGGGTTTAAGTATCGGGGGCATGTTTCTCAGAGGGTTACCCAGAAGGGGGATATGGGATTTGGAATGGGTGGTCGGATTGATATGACTTTTGATGCTTTTGCTTTGAATGAAGAAGAGTATAAATTGGTTCGGGATGAATTGGATAAATCTGATGTTGATGATAGTATGATTTTTTCGGCAGATGTTGCGGGTGATGCGCTTGCGGATTTGAAGGAGGATTTGGATTATTTTTTGAAGAGTGATGCTGATAAGGCTAAGGATGAAGCTAAGAATAAAAAAGAAGAAGTGAGCCAGGATATTAATCCGTTTGGAGCGTTGTTTGGTTTGTTTAAGGGTGGTGTGGAGAAAGTGAAGGGGGAGAAGAAAGAGATTGGGAGTGTTAAAGATATTAAGTCGGATAATTATGTTGAGAGGGTTATTCGTGCCGAGGCTTCCGAGGCTGCCGGAGGAAGTTTATATACTGTTTATGATATCTATAAGAAAGCGCATGGAATGGCTTCTGCTCCTGGTGAAGGTTTCAATAGGCTTGAGGTAGATGAGGGAGATACTGGGAAGGATAAGGCTGGCGGGAAGGTTGGATTCTGGAAGATGTTTAGTGGGGAGAGCACAAATTAGCGGGAAAACCTAGGTTTTCCTCGCTGTACCTTTCCTAGGGGGTGAACTTCGTTCACGATATAAGGCAAATTAAAATTTTTTTACGGTTCTGTCATTGCTACGCAACGACCCTGAACCTAAAATTTTAATTCGCGGGCTTGTTCAACATCTTTGACGAAATGAGAATGTGATGTGATTGAAGAGATTATAACAATTAGAAAATTAATTAAAGATGTTTCTTGTTAATTTAATATGAGTGAGAAGAAAGTTGATGAGTTAGTTGAGGAGGAGCAGGTTAATGATGAAGAGTTAACTGAGGCTGAAGAGTTTCAAGAAGAGGGTTTTGATGAGTTGGAATTTTTTGAGGATGTTCCGGAGAGTGATATTGAGGTTAGTGATTTTTCTATTGGGGATGTTGGGTTGGCGACTGCGAATGTTGAAGTGGCTACTTGGAAGGGAGATTTGGAGAATTCGTTGGTTGATGCTCCTTCTGATAAATGGGAGGAGAAACATGAGGAACCTGAAGTGAGAGGTCCTTATAGTGGGGGGGTTGATGAACGAGAGTCGGGACCTTATAGTGAAGTTGAGCATGGGAGTGATTTTTATACTGAAGGTGGAAAGGGGACTGATTTATATTCATCTGATTCGGGAAATTATAATGCGAAGAATGAGTCTGGGGAGTTTTATGATCCTCGAATTGGAAAGAGAGCCGAGACTGATGAAGTTAGGCAAGCGGGGAAGTCTAAACTTGAGATAACTGGTTTACAGAGTGGTTTTGGTCGAGGGACTGAAAAGGATACTCGTGATAAGAGAGATGATAAGAAGTATAGTAATTAGTTTATAATTTTTTAATAAAATAACCTGTAAGAGTATAGTATTCTAAGGGGGTCAAATTTTTATGAAAGATTAAATGTTCTACTAGGTCCGTAATTATGTGCAATGTAACTCCAATAAAAAACCAAAATAGATATTGGTTAATGAAATAACTTCCTATTGATAGAATGATTCCAATTTCAAGAAAATGGAATGGAAAATAATGATGGCTCTTTATTTTCTTTTCTTTAATGTGCCACTGTAACATTTTTTTAATAGACTTGTTTTTAACTTTGAAATATTGATAAATGACATGGTCAAAATCTATTAATATTCCTCCTAAGATAATAAATCCAATTGTTAGTAAATCTAACCTAAGTGATAATCCTATTATTCCATTTATTATGAAATGAGATTTAAGATTCATTTTCATGGTAAGTTTTAAATACTTTTAAATATTTGTACTTTTATGTTAAAGAGAAAATATTTTGGGATTACTTTTTTTACGATAGGACTAACTTCAATCTTTTTTTTGTCTGATTTTAGGATTACTGGAAATGCAATTTTGAGTAATGGTGTTGGTTCTTCTTTGGGAATTTTTGTTTCGGTTATGTTTTTAGCGGCATCTATGATATTTATGACTAGCAAGGTTTCTCTTGATGCCATTTTAATTCCTTGTTCGAACGAAGAACATTTAACGAGAAAGAGAGCGAAACGAGCTGTAAAAGCTCATACTAAATATCCGAACGCATTAATTGTTGCAAGTGGGGGAAACACTCCAGGGTTGAATCCTGCTTATTCTAGCGAAGCCCATATTGCTTATGAAGAATTAAGGAAAGCAGGAATAAAACCAGGGAATATGCGAATGGAAACTCGCTCAAAGGATAGTATCGATAACATAAGGTTATCTTTGAAAAAAATTCCTGGTGCTAAGAAAATTGGAATAGTTTCTAATCGTCATCAAATAGAACGATTGGAAAGAATCATTGCTAAAGGGAAAGAAGAGGGAGCTATCCTCAACGATTTACAAGTCTATCCAATTAGGACTTCTGAGAGTTTCAAAGAGAGAGTTTATGAATTTCCTGCGTCTCTTCTGACTAGCTATCTCTTAAAAACTCGAGGTTATTCAGAATCAAGTCTTCCAGAAGGAAAATTCAAGAAGTCAATTAATTATTTATTGAAATTGGGAAAGAGTGATTAAGTATTAATCGTAGATTTTAAATAATCGTTTTATCTAATATCTTTAGGTGATTAAAATGGCGGAAAATTATACGGCTACTGAATCGTTTTATGGGGGGGCGGAGTCTCCACTTAGTCCGGATTATGGTGGTTTTTTAGGTTTTAGAATGGGTGCTGAACAATTGGGTTTCCCGGGTTCTCCACAGACTGCGAATCAGCTTGGCGAGACTGTTAATGCTTTGAAGCAAGGGGTTAAGGCTTTTGAGGTTTCTTTGCTTATTCCTGATACTGCCGAGGCGGTTCCTAAGGAACATTTTAAAGAGATGAGGGCTTTGATGAAGCTTTCTGGTGTTAAGCCTTCGATGCATGGTCCGCTGGTTGATGCTGCGGGTTGGGGAGAGAAAGGTTGGAATGGTGATGTTGGTAGGGAAGATAGTGAGCGGAGGATGTTTGATGCGATTGAGAAGGCGCATATGTTGGACCCGAATGGAAATGTTCCGATTGTTTTTCATGGTGCGGCGGGAGTTCCTGGGACAGAATCTAAGCCTGGAAAAGATGGTAAACCTATTACTGAAAAGCAGTTTGCGATTAATCAGGAGACGAAACAGATGGCGCCGCTTGAGTTGGAATATAAATATCGGATAGAGAGTGAAGAAATGATGAAAGGGAAACCTGTCGAATTTACTCCAGAGAAGCAGTTGGCTTCTATTAATGAGACTGAGTGGGATAATAAGATGACTGAGTTGGCGACTTTTGCTAAGCATTCGGATGAGATAATTGGTAGTTCGGCTTTATCTTTGAGAAAGGATTATCAAAATGCAGTTATAAAAAAAGATGGGATTTATGAGGGGGTTACTGATGAAAAACTTCCTGATTTTGAGGGTAAGCAAAAAGAAGACTATAATCAAATGAGGAAGGCAGATATTTTTCTTGATAATATTCGTTTGAATTTTGCGGGGGCTTTTCATAAGGCTTACAAGTATGGTTCTGATGAACAGAAGGAGGAATTAAAGAAACTCTCAGAGGATTATAATAATGATATTGATAAGTTACATCCTAATGCTGTCTTTAATCCAATGCATAAAAAGGAAATTTTTGAAGGGGCAATTGGAGCTTTGCAAAAGATTACTTCTCAAAAGAAACTCTTTGAAAATGGGAGTCCTGTTGTGGAGGATGGTCATTATGTTGATGATGAAAATTATGGAGCACCTAAGATTTTTAGGGAGGCAGAGAGTTTTGCTATGGATAAAGCGTCTAAAACTTTTGGTAATTTGGCGATGCAGTCTTATGAAAAGTTTGGGGGGAATGCTCCGATTATTGCTGTTGAGAATTTTCAGCCCGGGACTGCTTTTTCTACTGCTGAGAAGTTAAAGGAACTTGTTGATAGTTCTCGGAAGAATTTTGTTAAGCAGTTGATGGATGAAAAAGGGTTAGGTAAGGGTGAGGCTAAGGAAGTTGCGGAGAAGCAGTTGGGTGTTACTTGGGATGTCGGGCATTTGAATATGATTAAGAAGAAAGGGTTTACTGATGTTGATGTTTTGAAAGAGACTAAGAAAATTACAGAGGATAAGTCTATGGTTAAGCATGTTCATTTGACGGATAATTTTGGTTTTGCGGATTCTCATTTGGCACCTGGGATGGGAAATGTTCCATTCAAGAAAGTTATGGAGCAATTGGAAAAGACGGGGCGTCTTGGTGAGATGAGGAAGATTGTTGAAGCCGGAGGTTTTGTGCAACATTTTAAAAAGTCGCCGCATGGTTTGACGATGGCCGCTTTTGGTTCTCCGATTTATGGGATGAAGAATGCGCCTTATTGGAATCAGGTTTCCGATATACAAGGTTCTTATTTTGGTGGTTATGGGACTTTAAATCCGTCGCAACATCATACGATGTATGGTTCGGGTTTTACCACGATGCCTGTTGAGTTGGGGGGTCAGATGCCTGGGGGTGAGAGTAGGTTTGGTGGGACTCCGATGGCGTAAGAAACCTAAGGTTTCTTAACGCTTCAACTTCCTCAGATAGCGATTATCAAAAATCAATTTTTCATTTGTTTTTGTTGCACAAAAACTTTGCGTGAAAAATCAATTTTAGCTTATCGTATATAATGCAAATTAAAATTTTTTTACAGTTCTGTCATTGCTACGCAACGACCCTAAACCTAAAATTTTAATTCGCGGACTTGTGCTGCTTGATTGAGAACCTTTATAAAATATAATTGCTAGATATAAGTAGTAAAGATGGTTGATAAGAAGGTGAAGAAAATTCCTACGAAGAAGTTGGAAAAGTCGAAGACGCTTTTGATTGCTGGAGAGCGTGAGATTGCTGCGGATTTTGCTATGAAGGTTTATGAGAAATTTGATCAGATGATTAAATCTGTTGTGCTTTTTGGTTCTTCGGCTAAGAAGGCTTCTACTCCTGAGTCTGATATTGATGTTATAATTATTATTGATGATGTTTCGGTGCGGTGGGACCAGGAGTTGATAGCTTGGTATCGTGAGGAACTTGGGAAGTTGATTAAGGCGAATCCGTATCGGAAGTCGTTGCATATTAATTCGGTGAAGTTGTCGACGTGGTGGGAAGATATGATGCGTGGCGATCCTGTTGTGATTAATGTTCTTCGTTATGGTGATGCGTTGATTGATTTTGGTGGTTTTTTTAATCCGTTGAAAGTTCTTTTGAAAGAGGGGAAAATTCGTTCAACGCCTGAGTCGATTTATACTTTGTTGCAGAGGGCTCCGGGACATTTGACTCGTGCTCGGCAATCGATGTTGGGGGCTGTTGATGGGATTTATTGGACAGTGGTTGATTCGGCGCATGCGGCTTTAATTTCTGCAAATGTTATGCCTTCTTCTCCAGAGAATATTCCAGATGTTTTGACTGAAACTTTTGTTAAGAAAAAAATGTTAAATAAAAAATATGTAAGTTATTATTCTGAGATTCATGAGATTGCGAAGGATATTGTTCATGGTACGGAATCTATGATTAAGGGAAAGAAGCTTGATGAAATGTTTGTGAAAGCTGACGATTTTCTTAGGGAGATGGCTAAGTTGGTTGATAAGTTGATTGATGTTAAAGGCGAAAGTTTGACTGGTTAGAGTTATTTTCCTTCATCAGGTTGACGTCCGTTATAAGTTGTGACGTCTAGAATCGGAATTCCAAATTTATCCCATTCCTTATGTTCGTTAAGTGTTGCTTTTCCCATGATTACATTCTCAAAATTTGTTACATACATTTCTTGTCTTTTTTCCATTTTTCTTGCTTCTTCAACTGCTTCTATATGCATATCCCTGTTTCGATTCTCTCTTCGTGCTTCTATTTCAATTTGTTTCATTTCTCTATCTTTTGTTCGAGCTTCTTTTGCTGCCTTAATTGCTTCGTATTCTTCGGAAATTTCATTCATAGCTTCGGCATTATAATTTCCTATTTCTTCTGGGCTCATTTCTTGAGCAGTTTCATTTCTTCTGGTTCTTGCTTGTGTATTTTGATTTTCTGCTTCTTGGTGTGCGGTATAATTTTCTTGCGAAGTTTCTTCCGGAGCAGGTTGTGTTCTTTTTTGATTTCCTTGAGGTCTTGCCTGTCTTTGTCGTTGAGTTCTCACAGGTCTTGCTTGCCTAGTAGGTTTATTTGATTGAGCTTGTTCTTCTGTGTTAGTTGGAGCTTGATAATTTTCTTGTGAAGCATCTGAAGTATTCTCTTGTGGGGGTTGAGTACTTTCTTGATTTCCTTGGGGTCTTTCCTGTTGAGTGTTTTGAGAAGTTCTTGCTTGGCTTGCATTTCTTGAGGGCCTTGTTTGTTCAGTAGGTTCTGTAGATTCTGTTCGCCTTTCTAAGTTCTCATTAGATTGCCTAGCTCGTCTGCTTGATATTCTTTCATTTCTTGATGGAACTTTGGGGTCTGGATATTTTTTAAGGATATCGTAGATGTTTGGAGCTGTTTCATATTTTCCCTTGATTGTGGTGATTGCGTGAGAAACTGTTTCTTGTATAAGTCGTTTTTCCATTTCTATATCTATATATTCTTCGTTTAATTTCTCGAGCTGTTTGTATTCTTTTTCAATTAATTTTGCTCTTGATCTTGCTCTTAATCCTTTAGCAGATTCTAATTTTTCATTGATTTTCTCTCTTAAGGCAGAGTCTTTTTTTCTGAATTCTTTAGATTGTTCACCTAAATGTTTTTTCGTATCTGTTATGAACTTCGCGGGGGTGTATTTTTGTATTGCTTGTAATGCGCCATATTGTGCTTCTGATTTTTCTATCTCAATGAATTCTTCTGCGAATCGTGCAATATAACGTGCCATTAATGGGGTTTCTTTTTCCATCTCTTCTTTTATATATTTATCTGGATTTCCTATAATGTTATTGATTGTTTCTTCTGCGTCTGAGATTGTTATTCTTGTGGCGTTGTATGGTTTTGCTTTATTTCCTGAAATGTCTTTTGTTGGACAGAATGAATATGCGATCTGTGTTTGTGTTTGTTCGTCTAATTCATCTGTAATTTTTTCGAAATTGTTGTCAACATAAGCTCCGAAATCTTTTTGTCCGCCTCGTAAACGTTTATCTTTTCGGAAAGTTAGTTTTCTATGAGAATAATTTTTTGGATCGTCTCCAGTAAGAGTTTTATATTTGGCTAATCCTTCTTCAGAATCTAAGTCTGTTCGGTCTAATTCGGCTAATCCTTCGTTTGTTCCGTAAAGAACTTGAGAATCGTACTTGTTACTAGCTTTGAATTCTCCATCTTTTTCAACAGTCAATTTATCTAAAATACCTTCTAATGCCATAGTTTAGATATGTGAAAATAGTTTATAAAGCTTTCTATTTGTTGTATCTTCTTAGGGGTAACAATTAGTTGAAAATATTTTCTTTTATAGGTTTTCCTTGGTGATTATCTATAATTTCAACATCACTTACTGGTTCTTCAATAACTGGCTGGGATTCTCTAATTTCTTCAATTCTTTGTTGTTCTAGTGTTTCTTTTTCTTCGATTTCTTCTTTTATAGATTCTTTATTATCTAAAGGTTCTATTTGTGTGTTTTCTTGAATAGTTTCTGTGGGAGTTGTTTCTTCGATTGCTTCAGAATTGTTTTTAACTTCATCTACTGATTCCCCTGCTTCTAACTTTCTAACCAGTTCGGAAATTTCTTGTGCTGCATCAGCGTTTACTGAGATTGAATCGATGCCTTGTTTGACTAGGAATTTTACCATTTCTGGTTTTGAGCCTGCTTGTCCGCAGATTGATGTTTCGACTTTTTGTTTTTTACATTCTCGGATTACTCTTGAGAGTTGTTTTAGGACGGCCCAGTTCATTTCATCGTAGATGTCTTGGACTTCTTCGTTTCCTCTGTCGATTGCTAAGGTGTATTGTGTTAGGTCGTTTGTTCCGAATGAGATGAAGTCGATTCCTTCATCGCAGATGTCTTTGATTAAAATTGATGCGGCGGGTGTTTCGATCATTACTCCGAATTGGACGTTGTTGATTTTTAGTTCATCGAATATTGCTCGTGCTTGTTTGACTTCGTCGACTGATATTATTTGTGGGAACATTACTCCGAATTTGTGTCCTTTGTTTGCGAGTTCTTTTACTGCTAGGAGTTCGGCTTTGAAAATCCCTGGATGTTTTAGTGAGAATCGGATTCCGTGGTCGCCGAGCATTGGATTTTTTTCTATTTCTTTTGGTGCGCCTTCAAGGTTTGCGTATTCGTCGCTTCGTATATCGGAACTTCTAATCCAGATTGGTTTTCCTATGAAGGTGTCTGCGATTTTTCCGAGTCCTTCTTGAAGCATCTTTTGGTACTCATCTAGTTTCCCTTCTTTTTCGTATGCTATTGGATGTTTGCCTGCGGTTGCGATTAATCCTTCGAGTCTTACTAATCCGACTCCGTCTGCTTTTGCTTTTGCGGCTCGTTCTGCGAATTGGGGGAGGTCTACCATAACTTTTATTTTTATTTTTGTTTCTACAACTGGGAGGACTTCTGCTTTTTTGTTTTCGGCTTTTCCTGCGAATACTTTTCCGTTTGAGCCGTCGACGGTTATTATGTCTCCATCTTTTAGGACTTCTAGCGCGTTGTCTGTTCCGACGACTGCTGGGATTCCCATTTCTCGTGAGACGATTGCTGCGTGTGCTGTTACTCCTCCTTCAGATGTTACTATTGCTGCGGCTTTTTGCATTGATACTACCATGTCTGGGTTTGTCATTGTTGTGACTAGGACGTCGCCTTGTTTTATTTTTCCGAGGTCGTCCATTGAGTGGATTATTTTTACTGTTCCTGATGCGACTCCTGGTGAGGCTGCGAGTCCTTCCGTTAGGAGTTGTCCGTCAATATCAGTTTCTTCTTCTTTTCCTGTTTGTTTTTTCAGTGTTGTGATTGGTCTTGTTTGTAGAATGTAGATGTCTTCATTTTCTATTGCGAATTCAATGTCCTGTGGTTTGTCGTAGTGTTCTTCTAATTTTATTGCTTGTTCTGCTAGTTGTTTTATTTCGTATGTTTTGAGAACTTGTTGGTTTGATTTTTCTGGTTCTAGTTGGACGGTTTTTGTTTGTCCTCCTGCGGTTCGGACGATTGCGATTTTCTTGTCTGCGATTTTCTTTTCTTTTATTTCTAGATCTCTTGTTATTATGTATTGGTCTGGTTTTATTTTTCCTGAGACGATTCCTTCGCCTTGTCCGAATACTGCTTCGAGTAGGATTTCGTCGTTATTTTTTACGGGGTGGCGTGAGAACATAACTCCTGACTTGTCTGAGTTGACCATTTTTTGGACGATTGCTGCGATGCCTACTAGTCCGTCGAATCCTTTTTTCTTTCGGTAGAATGTTGCTCGGGCTGTGAATATTGAGGCGAAGCATTGTTTGACTTTTTCTAGGAGTTCTTGGTTTCCTTTGACGTTGATGAAAGATTCTTGTTGTCCTGCGAAGCTTGCGTCGGCCTGGTCTTCTGCTGTTGCTGATGAACGGACTGATACGAATATTGGTTCTCTTGCTGATTTTAGGATTGCTAGTGCGCCTGGTGAGTCTTGTAGTCCTGCGAGGTCGACGTTGAAGTGGTCGTATGCTTCGACGATTTCATCTTGGAGGTTTTGTGGCAGTTCTGCTGAGGTTATTAGTTCTCGGATTTCTTTTGTTTTTTGTGTTAGGTCTTCGGTTTTGTCGACGTCGATTTGGTTTAGGATGTCTTTGATTGGTTGTTCGAGTTTTGCTTCCTTGAGGAAATAGAAAAATGCGTCGGTTGTTATGACGAAAGCTGGGGGGACTGGGAATTTTGCGTTGAACATTTCGCCGAGGTTTGCGCCTTTGCCGCCTGCGAGTTTTAGGTTGTCTTTAGAAAGGTCGGAGAGCCATGCAATGTATTTATCACCCATGGAAGTTTTTAGATGAAAGATTATTTAAAGATTTGTGTTGTTTTTTTGGGGCGGTTGGCCCTGTGAGAATCTTTGGAAGTGTATTGTAGGATATATATGTTGTGATATAGTATATTGTAGCATATAGGTTGAGACCAAAAAAAAAGCACGTCCAAGTGGGGAGGTGCTTTTTGGGGTGGGGTTAGTCTCTACTGAGAACTTTTAGTCCTAACCTTTTGCAGAAAACGCATTCATACATCTTGGTTTGGATTTCTTGTGCCTTTTTTGCGTTGGGTTTTTCCATTTGTTCCAGTAGTTCTTTTTCTGTAATGTGTTTGTGATGTGGGTCTAACATAAAGACCTCCTTTCTATTTAGATAAACATGTAATAATTGTTTTGGACGTTTTGCTGTACATCACTTTGACGACAGTTCCTTTTAGTTCTGAATTCTTACCCCTGTATGTTACTAGATAGACATTTCTCGTGTGACTGCTTTTTTTGATTGCAGTTCTTTTATTTTCTTTTATTTGAATAAGGATTTGTTTTATGAAATCTTGGTGAACTTCAGGGGTTAGTTTAAATCCGTATCTATCCCATGCTTGTTTTCTAGCATGTTTAGTGGCCTGTCCTATTTGTTTTTTCTTGCCTGGTATACCTTTTCTTCGTTTCAAAATAATCTCCTTTCTTTGTTTGAAAGTGTGGCCTCCAAAATGGATAGGCTCCTCGTTGGTTTGTTAGTAAGTTTTTATTTCTATCCATCTTGTTGGGTCGCCGGCGTATATCGGGCCACCTGTAATCTTTGTCAATGTTGGGCCTCGGCTTGTCTTGGTGTATATTGCGAAGTAGATTGGGATTTCTCCGACGCCGTATGAGTATATTGGGATTTCTACTGATTGTTGCCCGAGTTGGATTTTTGATCCAAGGCCGATGCCAATTAGTGACCCATCGTCTATCTCGAAGATGTCGTACTCTGGTGTTGATATTGGTAATTGGCGACCGTACATTTCTTCATACATTATTTCGAGTTCTTCAATCATTTCACCGCTGCCAATATCGTATTGTTCTTTGCTGACCATTATAGCGAATTCGAAATAGTAGTTCGTTTTTTCACTAGGGATGGTTTTCGGGAAAAATATTGGCTCCGGTTTAGGTTCTGGCTCCGGCTCAGGTTCTGGCTCCGGTTCAGGATCAGGGTTAGGGCAGGTTCCCCAGACAGGCCGTGAATCAGGCAGTGTCCAACTGGTGGCGCCGGTATCGAAGTTGGATGGCTCAGAAGGAATTTCTGTGACGCACCATCCGGATAGGTCCTGGTTGAACGACGACGCACCGCTGAACATGCCACCCATTTTTCTGACACTGGAGGTATCCCAATTGCCTATGTCCTGGTTGAACGACGACGCACCGCTGAACATAGAGCCCATGAGGGTGACGTTGGAGGTATCCCAACCGCTGATATCATGGTTGAACGACGACGCACCGCTGAACATAGAGTTCATGTGGGTGACACTAGAGGTATCCCAGCCGCTTATGTCTTGGTTGAATGCTGTCACAAAGATGAACATCCCACGCATATTGGTAACTGCTTCAAGCCCGTCTGAAGTAGTCGGTACCGAAACGAGATTCGAGCAGGAATAGAACGCACCGAACATACTGGTGAAGTCCAGTTGCCCCCAGTTATCGACGCTTATCAGCTTTTTGCGTTCGGTAACTACACCACCGTTGTCACGGCTGTTGTACTCCGTCACGCTGCCTAGCACTGAAACAGTATAGATTCCGTCGGAACCGTAGTCGTGCACATGAGGACCAGGAATAGTTACGGTTTCAACAGTGCCATCACCCCAGTCGATAGTAGCGTTCACAGTACCAGCTAGTGCTAGGGTGACCGTTGTTCCAACCCCAAGGCTCGTGTCCCAGGTTGTTATGAAGGCAGGAGGGATATCAGGTTCAGGTTCAGGCTCCGGTTCAGGTTCTGGCTCCGGTTCAGGATCAGTGTTGTTGATAAAGAAGGTGTGTCGTTTTATCCAGTCGTTATTATCTGGGTAGTTTCCGACGCTTCCAGTTTGCCATTCTGTTAGTTCGTCTTCGATGTTTAGTCTTACATAGATTGTATAGTCAACCCAATCTTGTTCTTCGGTTTTTACTGTGATGTAAAAAGTATTGATGTTTTGTTGGTTGAAGAGGTAAAACATGGATGTTGAAAACTTTAAACCTTGGTATTCATAGACTTGGTTTTGAAGGTCACCTCCTGTTGAAGAGTCATTCCTTATGTATGTGCCGTTGACTTCGATGGAGAATTCTATGGGAGAGATAACTACGAATTGTGGGAAAGGTCCGTTGTAGTAGTAGGCTATTTCTTTGGGGAAGAGACCATCAGGAATAAAGAAAATGTGCTTTTTGAAATGACTGTAGTTGTTGGGATAGTTTCCGACGCTTCCGGTTTGCCATTCTCTGAGTTCTTCATTGGCTTTGGGTCTTACATAGATTGTATAGTCGGACCAGGATTGTTCTTCGGTGAAAACAGTAATCCAGTATCTTCCGGTGCCACGTTCATAGAAGTTGATTTCTATGAAGGATAAACCTTGGTAGGTGTAGTATTTGCGGTAGTTGCCTCTGCCGATAAATAGTGGTTTTATGTAGTTTCCATAAGCATCCACTGATGATTCTTCGGAGGAGACGACTACGAACTGAGGGAAGTCTTGATTGTGGCTAGTTATCTCTTCGGGAAACTCTCCTGTCCATGGCTCAGGTTCTGATTCTTTTACAATAACTTGGATTGATGTTGAATCTTCAAGTCCCTCGCTGTCGAGTACGGCAAGTTGGATGTCGTAGGTTCCTTCAGTGGAAAAACTGAGGGTAGTTGTGGAATCATAACTCCAAGAGGTCCATCCAGATCCAGAGTTCCATGCGAAACGAAGTTGGTCAAGGGTGTCGGTGTCGTCGGAGGTGAGATGTGCATCGCAGGTGATTACTTCGTCAATTTCTGGATTCGTTTTGCTAACTACAAAGGCTGCCGTCGGAGGTTCATTTTCGCCGGTGATTTCTACGAGGGTGCCGTCGGCTCTGTGTTCCAGCCTGAATTTGATAATCCATGGGGCGGTTATCATGTCTTTGCCGAAGGGTATCCACTGGTTTACGAGTTTGGGTATGTCGAGTATTTGTCCGACTACAGGTATTGCGTCGACGATACCTTTTAGCGCTTTGCTGCCCTGTTTTAAACATTTCATTACGTTTTCTGAATCATTTATTTCATCGGAAATTGCGTTCCATATCCACGGTGAGAGTTCGTTCCATGTTGTTTCTATTGTGTCTGGTAATGTGTTGCAGAGGACGTAGTTCCACCCATGGTCTTGTAAGTCGCTTGCTAAATCTGTGAAGTCTAGAGATGGGATGTTTTCGTATGAGAGTAGTGTTTCGATGGTGTTGTCTGATAATGACAAATAATCTAAGCCGATGATGTCGAGCGCGATGAATGTCATTTTTGTGAAGTTTGCGTAGGTCGCTTTTCCTGCCGCATATGAGGGGTTCATCCAGCCGTCTTCGTCGATGTTGAAACCTTTGTAGTATGTTACATCATAGGGTCCCTTGTTGAAATTAAAGTGTTTTTCTTCGGGGTTTGTTCGTCTTATTTTCCAAGGTGGCCATAGTTTGAGGGCCTTCTTTTTTCCCTTCATTATGAAGTGGTCGTCGTTGATTTCTATTCCGTAGAAAGCCAGTGTTGGGTTGACCATGATGACGTCGTTGCCTTCACCGTCTAGGATATGGGGAGCATCGGAGTCTTTGGGAGATTCGGTCGGCATTGGTGCGAAGCTTGCTCTCATTGCCATCATATTGTTTGTTGGCTGTATTGTATCGCCCAATGTTTGTACTGTTTCTGTGGCGATGTATACTGCTATTCTGAATATGTCGGGGTTCTCTTCGGAGTCCATGGCTAATTCTGGGGAAGCTTTGATTGCCATTTCGATTGCTTCTTCTAATTCCCAAAAGAAGCGGTGTTGCTCTGCTGCCTCGAGGACTGTTGTTTCGTCTTCTTTTTGGAGAGTTGAAACGAATGGAATTATTCTGATTAGTCCTAATGCGAGTTCTCGAGAAGTAATTTGCGCATTGCCGGCATCGATTTGTTCTTGGGATATGTACGCTATTCCTACTAATTCTTCGTTTGCGGTTTCGACGAAAACTGTTTGTCCGTTTTGTGTGCTTGGGACTTTTAAGTTTTCGAATTCATCATCATCTGTGTTTGTGTTTCCGGCAACGGTTCGGATTGTTAGTGGTTCGTCGATGGGAAGGTCTACGAAGCCTTCTATGTCGTCATCTTCGTTTGGGTAGTAGCCGCCTGAAACTTTTGTGTTAAATAATTTTCCTTTGAGGTATGTTGTCATATTTGTGAATTTTGTGACAAGTCGTTTTCCCTCAGGGTATGTTATCTCATATGACTCTTCGGCGATTTTGATTGTGAGGCTGCCATTTATTTGTGAGTCGATTTTTGTTTTGCTTGATAGTTTTATTTTCGACTCGTTTTTTTTGTAATAGTATTTGCCTTTGACGGTGAATTCGGTTTTTCTTCCGCTTGATAGTTCGATGGTCGCGGAGCCGGTGATTCTGTTCTTGTAATCTGTTATGAGATTATTCAGCTTTATTGTCCAGTCGCCGTTTTGGAGGTGGTTTATCGGGATGGTATATGCTCCGATGTCGCCTCGTATGTTTCCATGGATTTTTCCTTTAGAGAAACCTTTTATTTGGCGGTTTGCAATTGAGCCGTATAGTTTTATGGATGATTTGTGTCTACTATCTATTGTGTAGAATGTTTTTAGTTTTAACATTACAGCTTTTTTTGTTATTTTACCCGTAACATATCCTTCGATGTCGAAAGTATTTCCCGTGTTTCCTGCATAGTGGCCGACTGTGCCTGTGACTGTGCCTGTTATTTTTCCTTTTTCATTTAGGGAAAGGATTAGTTTGTCAATATTTACTGCTTTTGTAGGGGCATTGTCGAAGGTGAAGTTATTGTATTCTCCGGAGATGTCCCAAATTGGGTTGTCTTTGATTGTGTAGGAATAGTCGCCTTCTGGTGCTGATGCGAACAAGGTGGTTGATAGGATTAGTAATAAGATTGTGATTAGTTTTTTCATAATTTGTTTCCCCTTTCAGAGAGAAAAGAAAAGCCCTAACTCGAAATTGAGAAAGGGCTTTTGGTTAATAGTTTTTTTAACTCTAAATAATCGCATAAGATTAGATAGAGTAACTGTTAATAATTGAGAGCTAACTGAATACCGATTGAGTGACCATGTGCACTAACATCGCCAAATGGGCTTTTGCCCTCAACTCGTTCACCTTTCACGTAAAAACTGCAGGAGCCCATTATATCCGAATTTTTACCTTCCCATGCAACGCCCATGCGAAAGTAAGGGTTCCATGTGTTTGATTTGATAAGGTGATCGTAGCGTTTTTGTTCCGAGTAATGTCTGTCCCAGCCAGATTGAATCCGGAATCTGCTCATATCATATGACATTCCAACTTCTGCGAAAGGAGTCGTTTTTGAATTATTTTTTTGAGCAGGCGATGGAATTCGTAATCCAACTTCAACGCTTTGTAGGTAGCTCGGAACTTCCCATTTTACATAAGTGCCGGCGTAGCTCCCGTACTCATACCATTCCATGTTACTGTTCCCAGTTCTATATTCATTGGAGCTTTCGAACGGAAGTCTGATTTTATATCCTATGCGCAGGATATCAAAGTAAGGGTATGGGATTGGAGATACGGATAGTCCGAGGTCAAGATTGCCCCAAGCGTGCTTTTTGGAAGGAACAACTTTCCGAGTTTCCCCATGGTCTTTTGGATGAACTGGGGTAAAGCTATATTCACTTGGAATTTCCCAGTCTCGAAGTGTCATATAACTAAGTCCAATACTCGGACTAAGGCTTTTGAGATATCTATCTTTTAGCGTCAGTTCATTTTGTGCAAAGACAGTGGTTTGCATTGCCACATAACAAGCGAGGATTGTTAGTAACTTTTTCATTAGAGTGTTTCCTTTCTTAAATAAAGAAGGTCAGCGCCGGTCAAGAGACAATCTCTTTGACATTTCGGCGCTGACCTTATAAGCTGTTATTGTTCAGTTGTGCCCATTTTACGTTTTCTACATTGGTTCTTACTGTTGTTGGGTCGAGGCTTTTGTTTTGCCCTTTTCTTTTTTCTTTTTTTGACGACAGTTTCGACTTCCTTGAGAGTGTCTTCTTTGCATTCGGGGCAGTTAACTATTGTTGAGATGTATTCAGCTCGTATGCCGAACAATTTGCAATTGGAATTTGTACATTCTTTCATTTTATTAACTCCTTATTTGGCGTTGAAAGAACCTTACCTAGTCACGGGCACTAGGTAAGGCGTCATTTCTTTGATACTTTATTTTCTTATGCATCTTTGTTGGTGAAGTTAGCTTCTGCGGCGCCGTATGAATGCCAGTCCGCCGGTGAGGAGGAGTGCAAGGGTGGCGGGTTCTGGGACTGAATTTATCATATTGAGGGTTTCCTGTGGGACGATTATGATGTCAGGGAAGTCTGGGAGGAGGATGATGTCAGTAAAATCTAGATAGTCGCCGAGGTATTCGAGGTCGAAGTTGGCTGCGATTTCTATGCCAGGATACATAATATTATTATCCCAATATGTATACTGGTTGATTCTGACGTCAGCGCTTTCGACTAAGGTGTCTTTGAAGTAGAATCCAAAGTTGCCTCGAATGTTGTCGCCTTCGATAACTGTCCAGTCATCTTCTCCGTTCCATATCCACTCTTCTTCTCTTTTGAGGCTGATGTGTTCCGAGTGGTCGATTCCGAATGCGTTGAAGCTATTGTATCCTTTTGGGGGCTCTTGCCAATCGACGATTTTGTCAGTGAAGAGGAATTTCCATGTAGCTTCGAGGCTGAATTCTTTTTCATTGTCATACTTGTTGTAGATTCGTTCTCGGAATCTCATTTGTGGGCTTAGTGGAAGGTAGTATTCACCCATGAATCCTTGTTCGAGTGTGAAGTACATGTCTCCGCTCGAGTGTTGGGGCTCTGTCCATTCTTCATAGCCGTACTCGGTTTCCCATGTGTGGATTTGTTCCTCGTTGTTTTCGGCTCGCAGGTCGTAGCTTAGACCGTTCCAGTCGTTTGAGATTCTTATGCAAGCTTCGTCCACGTATTGTGGGTATAGGGGTCCGGATTGTCCGCCGCCGCCAGAACCTCCACCGGGGATAGGTTCTATGATTTCGAATGTGGCATTTGCTACTGCTGCGAGGGTAATGATTGATACTAGGACTCTTGAGATTGTTGTGTTGTTCAACATTTTTTGTACTCCGTTTTTTGCCTTTCGGCTTTTGGTTTCTGTGCTCGTGTATTGGTTAAATGTTTTGTTTTAGTTAGGAACATTACGGGTGTTCACGTCTTGGGTACTGTTTTTGCCGTGATTTTCATCGTTGTTACTCCTTTCGCTATTATATTGAGTTTTCTTACATGTTACGTAGGTATCCGTTTTCCCTCTTGCATGATTCGAGGTCATGTTGTGTGGCGGCGATTCTGAGGCTTAACATTTCTAGAAGCTCTTCTATTCCGATGCCTTCTGTTTTTGCCTTGGGATCGAGTTTGTTTATGATTTCGGTGAGCCGTTTTTGAGAAGTTTTTGTTTTTCTCATTATTATTTTAATTAGTTCTTCTTCTGTTATATTTTGATTTAGGTTTTTAATAATGAGTGGTTCGAAATATGATAGTATGCAAATTGTAATTTGTTTGGTTGCGTTTTTTTTAGTAGCCATAATAATTCCTTTATAATTATGAGTTAGTATTTAGGCACTCAAGCCGAGCTGATGTTGTGCCTAAGTTCGCCGGAGGATTCCGTTCCATCCTGCCAGCCAAGTAATTATTGTTTAAGTCGTTTGATTGTCGCTGGGTTCTTTGGATTTGGCGTTGTCGATTTGTTGGTTGTGGCGGTCGTCGGGTTGTTCTACTTCGTCGGTGCTGGGTTTGGATTGTTGAAAAATATGACTTAAAATTAATATCCCGAATATTACAGGACCTGTAACCATAATTCCCATACCAATTATGATGGGGGGAGTTTCTTTTTCAGCTATGATCGCGAGGATGGTTATTATTACTCCAAGAATTAAAGTTGTTAGTACTATTATTACAGGTGCTTTTTTGATTGACTTTTTCATTTTAGTCTCCTTTCGCTTTTGCAGATTAGTGGATTGTTGTTTTTGTTTAGATTGATTTACTTGTTTTAGTTTGGGACGTTAGTTGGGGTAGCCGAATTTGCACCAGTGAAGGAATAGGGCTATGAATAGAAAGACTGCTAGTGGGATGATGAAGCAGAGTATGCAGAGTTTGATTCCGTTGTCTGTTTTTTTGAACATGGTTTCTTTTCCTTTCAATTTATTGGTTAGTATCTTGATATTATAAGTTGTTGACTATTGTTGACTAGGTTTGTTAGTGTTTTGGGCGTGACATGGTTTTTATTTATGAGGTTCATGCCTTTGCTGCCGGTGCAGACTTCGAATTCGGTTTCGAGTTCCATTATTAGTTCTATGGCGGTAGTCTTATCGCAATTGAGATATGCTATAAGGTCTGTTGTTGGTGTGAGCCCTTCTGCGTTGGGGCCTATGGCGATTATTAGAATCTCTATTACTTGTTCTACTGTTACTTGTTTTTTTGCTTCCATGCGTTTTCCTTTTGTTTTGATTGTTCTTAAATAAAGATGTAGGGTAACCTCCCCGTTAGCTTGCTGCTTTCGGTTCGGCTGCCCTACATTGTTGACTATTGTCTGAAACTCATTATGAACGGCCAGCATTTCCAGATAGCGAAACCTATGGTTCCGAATATTACGGATAGGACTATGGTTGCCTGGGTAATTTTTTTGACCTTGTCGGGGATTGAGTTGAGGAAACTTTTGAAACATATCTTCATGAAGAAGATTGCTAGGAACGCGGCTCCGAGTACTCTGGGACCGTTGGAATTGTATTTGATTGCGGTTTCTGTGCTGTTCTCTTTGATGGCTTGTCCGACTACGAAGGTTCCAGAGATTATGTTTCTGGCGTTCTCTTCGAGTTTGGTGAGTATGCCTGAGAACTTTTGGGAGATTAGTTCCTGTGCAACGATTTGGCTGCCCCATGTGATTAGAGTTATTAGTGTTATGAACATGGCAACTGATAGGATGAATGGGGTGATGCTTTCGAGGAGTTGTGTTTCCTTGTTGCCTTTGTGGAATTGTGTCCATATTGTTGCTAGTGTTATTAGTCCTGCGCCGATTACGTTGCAGACAACGGCCCAGTCTTCTGTTCTGTTTGCAGTGTGAAGTCCGCAACCTAGAATGATTGCTACGACTGCTGCCATTTTCATTAGATTGATTGTTTTCATTTCTTTCTCGTTCATTGGTCTATCTCCTAATAAGATAAAATTTCGTTCGTTAGTAAGGGGTGCTTGTTGTTATTTGGGCCGATTGCAAACGATGCTTTCGGGTTGGCTTGGTTGAGGCCAGTTATTTTTTTATTAGAAGTTTTTGGCAGTTTTGTTTTCTAGGTGTGAATTTGTGTATCTTGCCATTTCTTCCAGCTGTTCCTTGGGACAGACTTCTTTGTGTTATTCTATATCTGAAGTAAATTGCATTGTCTGTGAATTGTGTGCCGAATTCTTTTCTGAATTCTTTTACCATTTTTAAAAATTCGGGGGTTTCTTTTTTTATTGGCTTGCCGAGTTTCTCTTTATACCCCTTCAGCCAACGGTAATGTTTGTTATGCCATTTTCTTGGGTACATTGGAATATTCATTGTGTCCTTTCTTAGTTGTGGCCGTGGGATGCTATTGTGTATATGATTGCTAATATTGTTAGTCCTCCGAGGATAAACGCTATTAGCAAGTGAAAGTATCCGTAGCCTTTTTGTTCTTTGTCGGGGTTTTTCATTTTGGTTCTCCTGTAATTGAATTGGTTTTAGTTTAGCACAAGGCGGCGTAGGCTGCCAAGGCGAGCTTTAGGGTTTTTAATGGGAAGGTTATGTCGCTGATTTTTTTAAGTAGTTTTGTCATAACATCCTTTCTGTGAATTGTTTAGCGTGTTTGGTTATGAGTTCATCTCTTTCTTGTGTTATTGCTTCGATTTCTTTATGCCTTTCTTCGAAGTTTGGGTTGGACATGAATTTACGCATATCTTTGAAGACCTTTTCTATTTCTTTGTTTAGAAATGGTTCTTTGCAGAGTAGGAGTTGAAGTATAGGTTTAGCGAATTGATCGAACTCGTTTGATTGACTGGAGCCAAGTTGTGTGATAAGATATGTGAGTTCATTGAGTTCGGCACATTTTGCCAAGGCGATTCTTCTTTCTTTTTTGTCGTTCCTTGTTTTTGGGTTTCCGTTGTTGGATACTCTTAAGTCTGTCATAGCTTTGTTTAAGTCTGTTATAATGTAGGCTATGATGGAATTTCCTTGGTCGGAAGTTTGTTTTAATGCATCTATGTTTCCGGCTAGGAATTTTTTCCAGTGGGGCAGGGAGGCTGTTACGAACTCGAAGTTGTCTATGGCTTGTTCTATTTGCATGTTTAAATTGTCTATTTTTTCTTGCATGATTGTTCTCCTGTGTAAAAGTTGTTTATGTTTATGTAAGTGGACTCGAGACGGAAGGAGTTGAACCTTCAACCTTAGGGGATTAGTCTAATGCTCTGCCAATTGAGCTACGCCTCGTTTGGGAATGACTTCCTTTCGTTTGGATGTTTGGGTTAAGGGTTCGCGGCTGGGATGTCGGCTTCGGTTAGATGTTGGGCTGCGAGGAATTGCTTGAAGGTGATGATGGTGTATTTCAAGCGTTTGCAGTCTTCGATATTTACGAAGTTAAAGGTAGTCCCAGTGTTGATACATGTTTTTTCTTTGAAGAATCTCCAGATGTTGAGTTCTGTTGGATTTTCTTTATTGCCTTTCCATTTTCGTTTTGTTGCTTCGTAGAGTCTCATTAGTTTGTTGTACTCTTCTTGTGTTTGTACATTTACTCTTGTTTTTGACATTGTTTTAATTTTAATGGTCATAATAATGATTTCCTTCCAAAGTTTTGTAAGTTGTTAATGGGTTATGGGTTGTTGGTTAGTTTGCTACGAGTTTGTCAAGGTCTACGCCTTTTTCTCTGTCTTCTTCTCCGATTTTGCATTCGGTGAGGTCGCCTATTTTTCGTGATGCTACTCCTGTTGTTCCGGTTATGTCGCCAGAAAGATCTGAGACTTCTCCGTGTAGTCCAAGGTTGATTGCACCTATTATATTACTTACATCTCCTGTAATGTTTTGGGCACTTTCTGTGAGACCTGTTGCGTTGCCGTAAATGTGGGCGGTGTTTAGAAGCCCGGGGGGAGGACCTTCCACTCTTTCTTGATTGTCGTTGAAGTGGAATAGTTTTTTATTTATTGTTAATGCCTTTTTCATGTGTGTCTCCTAATTAGGGTAATAGATTTTCGATTGTTTGTTTTATCATGGGTTGACAAAACTTTACGATTGCTGCGAATGCTAGAATTAGTGCACCTATCCACAGTGCTAGTTTTATTCCTTTCATGGAATTTCCTTTCTGAAAAAATGGAGCCCTGGTGCGGCGTTGGCCAGTCGTCGCATAATTAGAGAGAAACCATAACTCTAATTTTTGTTGTACCAGGGCTCCTAATGTTGGTTTAATTAAAATGCTAAGCCCTTCCCATTGTAGAAAGATGGTTGCCGAAGTAGGGGTCGGGCTTAGCATTTATATTTATACGGACTCCGACGATTTGATTGGGTAAGATATGATGTCGTCGGAGTCCGCGGAGGAGGTCGAGAGGTCGCCGTGCAATAGTGTATTGCTTTGGGATGTGGCTGACCTTAGGGGTGTGATACATTTCCTTTTGGGCGAGAAAGTTGCTTTGGTTATTTCTCCTTTCCTGCGGTTGCAGATTTTGGGTTAGGGGTTAAGTTCTTCTGGGATGTGGCTTAATATTATTATTTCGACTTGTTCTTTGGCTTGGGCTATTGTGTCGGTGTCGTCGAAGAGGTTTGCCCATTCTAGTGCGATTTTGCGCCAGTTTTCTACCTCTTCCGAGTTGCTACCTAAGTTTTCGTTGATTCTTCTGAGGCAGTCCTGGAATTGTCTTCGTATTGCGATTTCTTTTGCTTCGGCTTGGTTGAGAGATTTGCTTGTTCTCATTTCTTCCTTGGTGAGTCTTGCGAGGGTTTCTTCTATTTCGCTTTTTGGATTTGTTGCTATCATGTGTTTCTCCTTGTGTGAGGTTTGGATTTGTAACGATACATCACAGCCCGTTCTTTTTAGGGAACGGGTTGGTGGCGAACCGTTAGGCCGAGGAGCTTAGTAGTTTGTTGCCGTCAGCAAGTCTTGTTGCGAACCATGAGTCTTCTCTATGGGTGTCGGTTCTTGGGTTGGTGTCTTCGATTTGTTCATCTGTTTCTGAGGATGCGCATTCTGCCTGGTTCTCTATTTCTCCGATTTTTGCCATAACACTTTGGTAGGCACTCCATGGGAGATTACTGTTGAATTCTTCTCGCCATGTTTTCTCGATTACTTTGAGAGGGCTATTGCGGTTGTCGTAATACTCGTTCCATTTTGTGTCCAAGATTTTCTTTGCTACGCTTTCAACTGCTTTGTCATATGACATAATTGTTTCCTTTCAGAGAAAATTCGTAGGGGCAACGACGCTTACATTTTGTTGTCTTGTTTACGAACCCCTACTAATTATTGGTTATAGTTATTTCCTTAACAATCCATTTGGTCTTTTACCTTGTTGTTTAGGTATTGGACCATTAGGCATTGTGCCAATCTTGCCTTCTTTGATATATCCGTGCTTTAGTAAAAAGGCTCTGAGTTCGCTTGACTCAAAGTCTTTGCCATAACACGCATCTTGGTCACAACCAAAGCAAAGTGTGAGCTTTTTCTTCTGACCATAAATTTTGAGATGGTCGAGCCAGCAAGTCCGATTAACCTGAGTTGCATTCAGTATGAGGTCTTGAACAATTTGGATATGTTCGGGATTTGTAATCTGGAAAATGACCTCGTCGAATTCGTTGCACTTGCTAATTTTTTCAATGCTAAGACCTTGGATATCGTTTACTTTTGCATTTCTATGCCAGGAATTGCAACCTGCAAGAACTATCAAAGTTATTGTTATTACTATTATGTTCATAGTAATCACCGCCTTTCTTTAATCTGTGATTTTTATTTCATTTATGTTTGCGTAATATTGTTGAAACCCGTATGTGGACGACGGCCCTTTGCCCAAAGGACCAGGAGGTGTGAATTTTATGGCATCCTGATAAGCTTTGTAAATAGTCTTGGATAATCTGAGGTTTTTTGCTACAGCTTCGCTGAATTCTCCGAAATACATTAAGACATCAGTGATGAATATATCTTTTTTCCAACCGCACCATACTTGGGAATTCCAGCGTATGCCAATCTGCCAGGCAAAGTCGCTATATAAAGCAGAATAGCATGAATGAGCATAAACAAAATCAATATCACCTATATAGATTTTCCAGGCGGCCGCACTTTTTGCTTTTGTTTCCCATTTGCCAAGGTCTTGATAATCAGGAGGCACAGGATGATTAGGGTCGTTGAAGTCGCTTCTCTTAAACGATACAATCCGGCAATCATATAATTTCAAAAGAGTTCTTGGAACGCCGTTTACTTTTGCGGTGCCATGCCCAATATTAATCCATTTTCTAATATCTTTATGCCTTGCTAAACACCAGCCGATGTTAGAATAAGTAGCGTTCTTATGATACAAATCAATATGTCCCCAATGAAATTGTTCGCAAAGGCGAATCCACTCTTTTACAACCTTGTAATTAATTTTGGTAATTTTTACATCAGGGCAGGATATTAACACAATTGCATTAGGGTCAACATTTGTCTTGTTGAATTTCTTTGTGACTTGCTTGTGCCAATCCTTGAAATCATCTGGTACAGCCATTATCATAAACTTTGCCGACGCTGGTGCAGCTGGTGCAATTTCCTGAAGATGCAATTCATAATAACTATTCTCAGAGAAAATCGCCGCAGGAATTTTATCGTTGATATTGCCTGAATAAACCTGAGTCCATATTACAATATCGTCGATGTCTGTGACGCTGACTTGTAAATCATATCCAGAATGCATCATAGATAACGAAACATCTTTGTCTTTTTCGATGCCCGAATCATCAACATAGTTAAGATTGCCATTAACCTCAATTGAGACATTTTCTGAAAGAGTGACATTGTTATTGGAGTCCAGACTAATTAGTTTTAAATCAAAGTCGCTGTTTCCATAGGAAGTGAAATCAACACTGCTGTAATCAGAACTTTCAATCTGTCCAATGAACTCTCCATTAAGAAAGAGATTTATTTCATCAGTTGTTAAAGGGACATTGCTTGGCTTTATTTCCATGTAGCCTGAATTTGGGTCGCCGGTTGTATTAATCTGAATGTTGGGATTTTCGTTTTCTTCGAGATTAAATTCAGATGCAATTATAAAGAAATCCCCTAAGTTGACTATGCCGTCGTCGTTGATATCAGCAATGTTTGGCATACTGTTTGGGTCGTTTTCCTGATTCCAATTTTCAACAAGAATTATTAAATCAAGGATGTCAACGGATTTGTCGGTGTTCAAGTCGGCTGTTAATGCTGTGCCTGTTCCTGCGTTGCTCAGGTCAAATGTGCTGTAGTGGTAGCCTATGTCTGGTTCGTGTTCGTCGAAGCTTCTGTCTTCTGAAGTTGATTTTCCAAGTTGTTGTTTGCTATATACACTATTGCCAGCGTCTATAAAAGGGCTTTCGGGTCGCAGGTAACAAACCCCGAATTCTGAAGGGGGTGGATAAACGAATGGAAATTCTGTGTCAACAACTGGTGAGTCCTCGTCAAAATCCCAGTTTTTGTTTTGCGAAGATGGAATATTCGGGTGGATGTAATAGCCGTTGTTTTCAACAATGCCGAGCATATAACCGTCGACTAGGGCGAGGTTGAATAGGTAATTGTAGGAGAGGATATTGTTTACGATGTGGACTGTGCCTGCGTTAATTTCTTGCGTAACACCGTGCACTATAATGCCGCAGTCTTGGAAATAGTGGGAGGTGTTTCCTTCAATGTGCACATAACTAAATTTATTTTCCTCACCACTTATACTGGCAAGAAAAACTTCGATGCCGCTGTAGCGATTGTAGAAAGGCATGTTGTTGATAATCGGCGTGTGTTTGATTCCGTGTTCTACGATGCCGTATAAGCAGTATCTTATGATGTTGTTTTCAATGGGGTGTTCGAGTTCTTGGTTATGTGTCCATATTCCTATCTGTGCACCTTCTATTATATTGTAAGTGATTTTGCACGAGGATGATGCAGAGTCTTCGATAAGTATGCCTTTCCAAAAGCCCATGTAGGGAGTGTCGGAATTGGGCAAGTGTAGGATTGGGTTTTCTGGGGTTCCTTGTAGGTATAATCTGCCGCCGTCGGCTGCTTTAATTCCAGTGTTTTCAGCATATCTAATTGTGACATTTGGTTCGACTGCGAGTAATCCGTTGCTGATGACATTTATATCTTCAGTAACGCGGTAGGTGTTGCCAAAAGTTAATATTGTGCATGAGCTGATGTCGCCTCCGATTTCGATAATGTCATTTGCATCTTGAGTCGTGTTCATTGGGATAATATCTGATGTGGTGTGTGGATATGTTATATTCATTTCTTTCGAATGATTGGGTGAATTTTTATATCCGTTGAAATTTGTGCGATTGGTAGTTGTGCAATTAATCATGTGCGTTTTGTCGACGGGAGGTATTTGTTTCTTTGACAACATCGCGGGTCTGGGTCTGTTGTTTAAAGTAGGATTTAGATAATCGGACATTGATTTTTGGGCTTGGACTGTTGTGCTCATATTATGAATTAACAGTAAAAGCCCGATTATTAATATGTTTAAGTTTTTCATAACAGAGTTCCTTTCTTGGAAAAGGCGAGGGTTCGATTGGTTAATTTATTGTGTTGAACTCTCGCTGGATTTGGTTAATGATTAGAAGCCGTAGTTATCATTTTCTAGTCTGAACCTGTGGGAGAACGAACTAATGTATCAAAATTCGTAGGAGTCAGAACACAGGGAGCCTCAAGAATACGACCACAGATAGGGCAAGCAGAATCGTCTTCTGTTACAGTGGTAAACTTATTGAGGGATCCGACAAAGTTACAATAACTACATACTCTATAATTACCCTTCTTCAAATCCTTTGGAGTTAGTCTTTTTTTCATAATGCGTTCCTTCATTCAGGAGAGAATGCAAGAACTCGACTAGGACATTTACGCTTGTCGTTTGCCGAGTCCTCGGTTGCGGGTTAGGATGTTAATCTAGCATGATACTT
>Ga0208904_1000416_pt1 | contig 36512 bp, 52 predicted proteins | sample AntAceMetag02UKB_FD_184774 | JGI IMG/M metagenome (GOLD analysis project Ga0208904, IMG submission 184774) | Saline lake microbial communities from Ace Lake, Antarctica - Antarctic Ace Lake Metagenome 02UKB (SPAdes) (version 2) | ecosystem: Environmental > Aquatic > Non-marine Saline and...
TACTGCAAGAAATACAACAATCCCCCCTATAACCATTTTCATTGCAGGAGACATATTTTCTATCCAATCAGAAATTTTATCAAAGATAGGTTCTATCGCTTTTATCACTGGCAAGAACAATTTCTTCATAGTATTGCCCCACTCTTCAGTTAAATTGCGGGCCTGTATTGCAGGCTGTAAAAATCCCATCATAACTTTATTTAGATTTTGGCCTGCGAACATAACTCCTAATGCTTCCATTCTGAAACCACGCAAGCCGTGTGTGAACATTTTAAGTTTTAACGCGCCTCTAGCGAAAGAATTGGTAAACTTCGCACCCCCCTGGGCCATTTTTTTTAATTCTTCTTGAGGCATACGGATTGCTCTTCCAAAAGAATTATATCTATCGGAGATTTCATTAGCAACGATTCCTTCTTTATGAAGCAAGTCTATCCTTTTTTTCTCTTCCGCTGTTTGTTTTCCTCTTGGAGATTCTTTTGCCTTACGAGCATTAAATTTTTTAAGATCCTCATTGGCTCGCAAACGAAGATTATCCATTTTTTTATTGATCCGTTTGTTCTGCTCAATAGCCTGTAAATGAGATTTATCTAGATTACTTCTATTTCTTTTATTGATCCGTTTGTTTTGTGCAATAGCTATTGCATGTGTCTTATCTATAGCCTTTACTCTCTTCTTATCTCTCTGATATTTTTCACCTATAGCTTTAGTTTGTAAATTGTCTAATTGTTTTTTTGCTCCTTCTGCGGCCCTCCATCTAGCATTTTTAATTTTCTGTGCTTCATCATCAATTAGTTTTTGAGATCCTGTTGTTTGAGGTTTAATTTTATTGATGTGGGCTTGTGAGATAAATGCATCTGGCTTTAGTGCTTTTTCCCATCCTTTAGATAACCCCTTAGGAGGAGACACAGTTTTTAATATCTGATTTTCTAACTTTGAAAAAGAAGTCATATCAGGAAGTGCTTTTTTGATAGCAGTACCAGCCTTATTTAAGTTTACATCTGGCCTCCAACCCTTACCCACTTTGAAATCAAGAGACTTTTTAACCTTTTCAGTATCCTTAATAACATTGGATACTCCAGAAGTAACAAACTTCAAAATAAAATCTAGTTGTGTTTTGTCCATCTTACCTCTTTCTAAATGTTTTTGACCCCTTACTCATCTCTGGTGGTGAATTACTTTTGTCAATCTTTGCTTCCTTCTCAATTAGCTTTAGATAAGCCATGAACGAAGTTACTGGCATTCCAAGTTTTCGGCCAAGTGTTGACCTCAGCTGGCCTTTTTCAAAAGAGTAAATAACAATTTCTTCACCAACCACATCTGCCCTAGTTAACCCAACTCTGGTTTGGAGCATGTAGCAAGTGAAGGCATATTGTTCTCTTACGTCTTCTCGCATCATTTGTTTGACGCGACTGTGTTTTATTGCTGAGGCGGGGACCCCGATGCTTTAAGTTTAGCTAAATTCTCATCAACTTTCTTTGCATCGGTAGGTGTAATCCACCCTAATTCTTTTGCTAATGCTGTGAAGATTTTATCATAGTTTTTAATTATGAAATTATTTAATGAACCCCTAAGCTCATCTTGCTCAAGGTTCTGTGCCACTGTCAGATCTGCCAATTCACAATCTTTAACTTCATTCCAATATGGTAGGAAAGTTCTAAAGAATATTTGTGTCATTGCATTTCCTATGGTAGAAACATTATCTTCACTTATTTGGCCATTTGCGCTTGCGGCGCTTGCTGACATTACTTTAGCAAGGTCATTAACTCTCATGTTGAGTTTATATTCCTTACCTTCTATTTTTAATACAAGATCACTTCCAACATAATCTGAAAATAGATCCTTTACTTCATCTGGTTTGTAACTTCTCATCCTTTGTTCCTCCACCAAAAGTTTTTAATTCTTCTGGTTCTCCTTCTTTTTTACGCTCAAGCAATAATGCATTAAGCGCGATTTCAACATTTTCTAATCTGCGGGCCGCGCTTTCATTACTGCCATATTTCTCTAGCAATAATTTCATGCCTTCAGCCATAGCGAGACACATTTTGTTATCAAAGAATAACTTAGCTATACTGATATACTGATTGATTAAATCATGTGGCATATCATACACAACCAACTTATCTCCTTCTACCATTCAAGTACCTCTTTCGTGGGCATCATAAAATTATGTATTCCACACAGACTATCCATTCCTTCTTTAATTAAAATTAATTTAAAAGTGGTTAGGTGTTGAACTGCAGTTAGTTCAACCATCTTTAGTAATTGTCCTCTGTGTAGAGATCGCTTACAAGACATACTGCGCTTCCAGACCACATAACTCTGCCGTCTGCGGGCAATGAAACTTCTCCACCGCTCAGGAACCAAGCATTGTTAAGTAAGATATGCTGAGTGCGTGTGCCATCAGATACGTCAAATAAAACTGCTTTGTCTTCCCTTGCGCCAGTCTTTTCAGCTGCGGCTTGTCTTGACCAAGTTGTTGCTACAGTTGTAGTTGAACCATAGAACTGATTAAACATAGTCATGTCATCCATAACCATTGTGAAATCTACCTTGACCAATTCAGGTCTGCTCTCGCCTTTTAGCTGTGTGCCAAAGACATTCAAGATCTCAACGCCAGATTCACCATCAGTAAATGTAGCTTCTGTAACTTCATTTGAGAAGTCAGTTCCACTAGCATTAGTATCAAAGTCTGATTCTAAATCTGTATCTGTTGCAATTGTAGTCCAGGCAGTACCTATCTTACAAGTAATCTGATTTCCATAAAATTGATATACCATTATTCTTGCACCTCATTAGTTATTTTTTCATCATTGCCCTTAGGCTTCTCCATAATCTTTTCATCATTGCCCTTAGGCTTCTTCATAATCTTTTCAACATTAACTTTAGGTTTCTTCATAACCTTTTCAACTCCAAGCCATTTGACCTTCGCCAATTGCTTGATTCCATCTTTGTCAACATCATTTAATTCAACTGAATCACCAGGGTTGAGTACATTACCCTGAATAAATCCTCTTCTATGTCCGTTGTTTGTTACTTTAACATTCATTTTAGTCCTCCACCATGACCTAGGCTTTTTAAAAACTTGGCAAGCTCTCCATTCTTTGCAGCCTTTCTCATAGCTGCAGAACTTTCTCTAATAGAATCCTTAATCCAAGGTTTGGATTTAACCCAGATCCAAGGTAATTCATATCCTGGTCTTTTTTGCTCTAACCAAGATTTCATTACTGGATTTTTTGTGTCTCCAAAACCCGAAGGGGCTGCATGAGCATCCATAGCATCTAAAAAAAAGCCATGATTAACCATAGTAATCCCAAACCCCTCTTTAATTGCTTCAACCTTTATTGAATTCTGTATTGTTAACGAGCTCGCGCTTCCATCCCAAGTTGGTGCACCATTTCGTAATAATTCTGCAAATGCCTCTGCAACATCTTCAGTCTGTTTTATAGCAACTCTTGGAAGATGAGTGACAAATCTATTAAGGGCATCTCTCATTCGGTTGTCGCCGGCCTTTAGAGTCATACCCCAATAGAGATTGCTACTATATTTCATCTTGTAGAAATCACCTCAAATCTAAATTTGATTATTATAGAATGTATCCTAACCCTATCGCGCATAATAAAATTGGAAGTAGTGGAAGGAGATGATTTTAACTTTAAGCCTGCGGCGATAAGTGTGCTTTCATTATCACGCATTTCCTTGATTACTTTTTCTGCAAATAATGCGACATCTTGCCCTTTAGTAGCAAGGATCTCAGCTTGAATGCCAACTTCATAAACATCTGATCCATAAGTGACATAATCTTCTGTGGTTGAAGCTGTATGTAAAACCGCACAAGGATAGCTAGCTTTGTTATCAATATCAAAATCAGGGTATGCGCCAGTCCAATAATTGCCTGTGCTCCAAGGTACCAAAGTAACAGTATTAGATGAGGCATCAACTACAGAAATAACATTTGCATTAAGAAGGCCAAAGACTGTATCAAACGTAGTAGTCAATATCTTATCAGCGGACACCGCCATTTCATTACCTCCACATGGAGCTACCACACAAGAACATTCCTGCGGGCGCATTAGTATAAAAATGATTTATACCCTTTAAATAAGTTTCTATCTATCTAACATATCTGCGGCGAATAGATATTTCTGATTGAAAGAAAACCAAATCTTAAAATAATTCTCTGCATCTCTCCATAATTGACCGCGGGTTTTGTAATGATAACACCAATCTAAGATTAACCATTCGTTCTTTTCAGAGAGATAAGTTACCCAACAGTGGCCACCTCCACTCACAGAGCCCGCATTTAGACGCACTCGCCAATAGGGAATCCCTGAGCGAATCATCATATTAGCCATAAGAATTGCGCCATCTTCGCAGTCCCCTTTCTTTAATAAAAGGGTTTCGTGTGCAAATAACCACTCTTCTTTATGTTTAAACTGAGAGATATCGCTTGTATATTTAATATTTCTATGGACCCATTGTAAACATTTAAACGCAATCTCATCAATATTGTCTCCCTTAATCTTTGGGATTGCCCCATCTGCAGTTGTAAAGAAAACTCTTGGATCTATCTTTATAAGATCACTTTTGTTTAATAATGTACGAGCCGGGTATCTATACCTTTCTGTATGCGGCCTGCGCGTATTCCATTTTATCTCAAGTTCTTCATCAGATTTCTTCTGCGCCAGTTGATCTTCTAGCTCGGCTATATGGATGTTTAACTCCTGAAGGCCCAAATTCTTGCTCAGAATCAATGTTTTTAGTTTATTGGCAGAAACACTTATGGCTTTAATAATGTCCTTGTAGTCCTTCTCAAGAGCTTCTAGGCTATCTTTATCTTGTACTACATATCCAAAAATCTCAAATTTCATGTTTTACGTGCAAAGACTTCATAGTGTGAGGATCCATCAAGCGCAGGTTGAAGCACAACATCATCCATTATGTAAGTCTGGCTGCGATAAGTTATCTTATTGCCTCGCTTAATATACAAGGCGGTGCTATCAAAGAAAGCATGAAGGTCGCCGGATTTAAAGTTTCCTTCAACTACTTCATCATCATCATTAGATAAAATCTGGATATGGCCTCTAACAGTCTTAGCTGCGTCAGAGTCATCTCTATCGCCATACTTATCAACGTCTCCTTGGGTAACTTCAGTTATAGCAATATCTTCTCCAATGCCTGGTTGGCTTAGTATATTATCCATGTAACTCATTTATCTAACACCTTTTGTTTTTTGTATGAATAAATCAAAAATGTTAATGCTGCGATTGCGCTGCATGATTTTGCAATGATACTCATTGCATATGAAACTCTAATGAATGAGCATGCGCCAATGATCTCTGTAAATGCCAACACAATGAATAAGGCGGCCAGACTATAAATAATCCGGCTTTTCATTTTCAATGCTGCAAATAAATATGAAAGCGCAAGCGCACCCAGGATTATAATGTTCACTATGAATAAGCTTAATGCAATTGATCTTACTGGCATTTTTTCACCTCTGCGATTATGTAAACATCTTGACGCCTACAAGAGCAAAAGCCCCGGTAAGTGCTATAGCCAATAAATACCAATACTTGGATGTAAACAAATTAAGTTTATCCAAAATTGTATTGTGCTCTTGACTTGCTCTTTCTGCATGCAAAATATTGTGATCATTTATCTCCTTTTGATTCTCAGTTAGAATCTTCAAACTCTGCGCAATACTCGCATTTGCTTCTGCTAGTTGTTGGTGGAGTGAGGTTCTAGTCATATTTTAAACTCGTTATCTTGAAATGAGGATAAGTAAGCATTGATTTTATCAAGTGAATTGCGATAGTTTGTAGATGCGGATTCTAATCCAATAGAACCACCAGTTACAGAAACCTTTCCGATCCTGAATCTCTTTAGATTTGAAGCGGTTAATTTACTACGAACATATATTGAACATAATTGTGAGAAAGCTAATTTAACTAATGCGCTTGGGGTTTCACAATCAATTGGTGCAACAACATACGAAATGAAAAGCGTCTCGTCAGATGTAGGCGCAGATGCCAATGTGAACTTTCCTAAGCTGGAGGAATCTAATGAAGAGATTGTGCATGCGGTTCTAACGCGGGGGCTAGAACTATCCAAGGTATAAGCATAGATATCATTTTCATCTACTGTGCCATCATTATCTCTATCGCCTATAGACTTTGGGTTTCCATCTACATCTTTAGCATAAAAAGTGGTATTGCTACCATCAATCTCATTTGTCTTTTCAGAATTAATTTTTGTGACTTGCTCATCTTCTACTTTATAGATGATGTCTGAATTAAACTGCGCCGGGACAATATCCATAATTGCCTTCAGATCTTCATCTCCCATCTCGGCAATACTAATACCTCCCAGTAATCTAACTTCGGCACAAGTCGCATATGCCATGATTATACACCGCCCAGTCTAAATGATGCAAAGAAGAGCTTATTTGTGATTCCAGAATATCCTACTGAGATCATATTCTCTCTAGGAATTTTGTGGGCATCTATATAAGTCATTACTTCTGCAATTGTTCCTTCAACTGTGCGATATCTGTTTTCTGCGCCGGATGTAACTGTGATTGCCATTTTACATTTCCTCCAATGCTTTGACTATGCGGCCTGCTGTTACAAATCCGATATGTGGCAGATCTCTTAGTGATTGTTTGAATCCATCGCGTTTAGCAAATCGAAGCATGTCATTCATTGTTTTGAATTTCTTAACTAAAACTTCTGCGACTGCTTCTTTGATTGGCAATGTTTTGAATTTGTCAATTTCTGGAATTGCAGTCTCAACTTTCTGTTCAATTGTCCCAGTTGTCTTGCCAGTGCCGGGTTTAGGATTAGTAAAAACTTTCTTTGGCCCTTTCAATTCTTTTGCTGGGGCTCCAGATAATGCCCTAAATGAAACTGTGCCTGTCTTTTCATCATAATCCAAGTCTGGATTGCTACACTTAAAGCCTGTGGCTTGGAAAGGTAGCTTGACTCTCATGTTAGGATTTTGTTCTACAAGCTTTTCAGTAATCTGACTTGCCCAAGAAACTCCACCTTTAAGTATAATTGGTCCTTTGATTTTCATTGTATCCTCCAGAGAAGAAGGAATTACCTTCTTACTCTTTGATGAACTTTTCGTAAACGGAAATGTGATGTGGCGTTAATTTGCCTTCGCGATCAAATTTCTTGAACGCGCTTTTGATGATGCTTTCACTGCGATCCCCAAAGTCAAATTCTTTAACATAAGTCTCGGGTAGCACGCCTGGTTTTCCCCATGCTATCTGCGCTTTGAATTCAGTGTCAGGAGTAATCTTAATTTCTCCTGGAAATTCTTTTTCCATAATCTTCTTTGCTTCGAATTCATCACGAGCAGTTACTTTACCTTTCTCCTCGCCAGCAACAAAATCAAATCTTTGGACATTTCGGATATCCCATTCTTTTACTTCATCTTCTGAGAAGCTAAGCTCCATCTTCACACCTTGAATTATTTTCAAGTCAGCAAAACTTCCCTGTTCAGGCAATACACCTAATAAGGCTAGTCTCTCTGGAATTGTTAATTTAAGGTTCTCTTCATCTTGGGTTTCATCATTTTCTTTCATCTTGGTTTTCCTCCGTAATTAAAAAAAGTTAAAAAAATAAAAAATGTTTAAGCTGCACTGTCATATACTGGAATGTATTTGGTTGCGCCACCAACGTCAATCGCAATTGTTGAATCGCTTGCTGCGTTAGCAGTTTTCAATGCTGAGTGTGGTGCTACTCCTGTGGCCATCTCAAGGGCGTGTGTTATACTTCCAGAAGGACTTGTAAACTTAATTCCAGTTGGTACAACTGCGCTATCGGTGCTCATTAGGCCAATAAGTGCTTCACCTAAGTTGTTGTTTCCACACTGGGCTAGGAATCCATAATCTGCGTATCCTGATCCACCCATATCTGCTACAACACAAGATTGTAATCCAGCTAGATTGATGGTGTTTGGTCTCAATGTGAAGTAACCTGCGGCAACATTTCTGTTGACAGTTGCACTTCCAGAAGTAACAATACTTCCATAGATACCATAACCTCCTCCTGTTGCTTCAAGAGTTGCTGCTGCAGAAACTTCAAACTGTCCCATAACACCAATAAACTGATTACCAGCTATTGCTCCACTGATAACAGTTCTTCCTCTTTGTGCATAAGCATCGGTTGTGTTGTGTGCAACAGTTATCTTAGCATAGTCTCCTATCCAGATTCCATGTTGTAGAACTGTTCCAGCTCCGGCACCAGATGTAGCTAATGTCAAGTATTTACCCATGACATATTTCTCTGCGACTCCTACTTGTGCAGTAATATCCACTCTTTCAACAGCTAACATATTGGCTACGCTTCCAAAATCAACGTCAATAAGAATTCCTGCTGCTGAAAAGTCGGCAGATACTCCCCATGCTCCGGTAATATCAATTGCTGCAATAGAGTTTACTGAATTAATAATTAACCCAGTCTCAGATATACCATTTATAGAAACACCTGCATCAGAACCGCCTCCACCCATAGCAACATACAGACCATAAGCTGCGCTTCCATTTACGAAAGACATATCTAAATATTGGCCATATATATTCCCATCTGTGTGGGTAATTCCTGAAAAGTCAACCCATAAACCATAAAGATCTTCTCCACTATGGTTTATTGTTTGTGTGCTAACAACTTTAAAACCAGCCGAGGTATCCCCTGCAGTTTTTGAACCATCTAATGTTACTAGATGTCCTACAATATCACATCTTCCAGTATCAAATCCTGTCAATGTTACATCTGTTCCATAAAGTCCGGCACCATCTGTATGAACTAACAGTTCGTTAATATCTGCTTTAAATCCTGCAGTAACATCTGCGGCACCCATACCAGTTGTCTCAAAGTCTATAGTTGTATTGAAAGCATTTACACTATATGCCCCTTCGACATCTAGATCAACACTAATAATGCTTCCATCAACTGCATGATTTATTGTTCCTGCATCAACTGTGATTCCTCCGGCTGTTGCTGCTACTTTTGCTGCGATTGCTGCGATTGTGCAATTTGCATCTATATCAATACCAGTTGCAATTGCGGGTGTTGAACCTGCAGTCTCAGTAATCCAAATTCCTGTGGTCATATTTGGAGAATAGTTATTAATTACAAATCCATAATCACAGTGCGCATCTCCATGTGTATAAGCATAGATTAAAGCAGTTGTATCTCCATAGTTTTCGTGAGGTCCAAAGTCTAACATTAAAGCAAACACTTGACCATTCCAAGCACCAGTTGAGGAATTTGAAACACTTCCTCTTATTGCGGCCAGAGAACTTGTAGTTGCAAAACGCTGAGTATCTGTACCATTAATTAACAGTTCACCCATTAAACCATAAACATCGTTGATTAATTGTGTTGCGCCAGTTGCAGTTACATATGCTTTACCTAAGATACCATAAGTTCCAACATTTGCGTATGCTGCTCTAACTCTAGAAGCAATTCCATAGAACCCACCATAACCTGTAGTAAACTTACTTGTCTGTGTCAGATCAAGATAAATTGCTGCAGGATATTCTGCGCCTATTGTTGCAAAATCATAGTCCAAGTCAATATTAATTGCGCTTGCGCTTGTTCCGTTACAAGTTCCATCAATATTGATTGCAACTGTACTGAATGTACCAGACATATCAATTCCAATTGCTGGACTTCCAGAAACTAGCATATAACCTGTTATTGTAAATACATCAACTGAAACATCTCCAAAATGAAGATCTCCATAGATATAGAAATCATTATTTAAAATCATATCCCACGCGGTAACTGTACCTGCGTGCCATCCAAAATTTCTATTATTTCTTACTTGTGGCATTTTAATCACCTCGTGTGATCGGCCCGGGTATTTAAGGACCTTGAGCATAACCAATGTTTGTTCCCAAACATATTGAATCCCTTATGCCTAAGAGACTCCCTGCCCTTGTTGTTTATAAATTTTGCCAAAAGGCAAAAAAATAAAAAAGTTTAGATTTAAACGTCGGCAACTTTGATTAGACAGATTGCTTCCTTTTGGACAATGGCTACTTTGAAAGCCTGATCGTAGTAGAGTCTGTGCTCTGCTGATGGCTTGTAGTACTCATAGTCTAAATGAGGCATTTCTTTCCATGCAAGGATTCCTGCGACTTTCTCTTGAGTCATTCTGTTGACTCCAACCATTGGACAAACATATCCTGTTGAGGTTGATAATCCATCCCAATCAAGATTGTTTTCGTTCAAGTCGTCTGCGCCAGTTGCATAGGAATTGATATTTGAAGTTACAATAATTGCAACGCCAAGGTAATTCCCAATTTCTCCTCGTTGGATAACTTGATCAGTGCCGTATTCAGCTGCATTCACAAACTGTGAAGACTTTCTAAATGCTTGGATCATCTTTGGATGAAGGTAAAGCCATTTAGCTTCCCAGTTGTTTGACTCAAGTTTAGCCATTGCGTCAGCAACTAGATCTACAGTCATAACATCACCGTCTGCGACTGTTGCTGCAGTTGTGGCATCTCCACCGTAAACCCTATTAGTTGTACCTAATGCACTGGTTGTTCCAGAAGCATCGGTTTCAAGCATATTCTTGATTGCTGAGTCAACTTCAAGTGCCATTGCTTGTGCCAAGTAGTATCTAGACTGCTTGATAACATCAACTGCGGTTAGTTGGACTGCCATCTTTGTGATTGCAATTCCTCCTAGCTTAAAGTCGCTTGCTACGAAAGTTACATCAACTGTATCTAGACCTGCTAGAACAGTGAAGTTCCTATCTGTGCCTTCTGTAAATGAACTTGTAATTGACAGATTCGCACTTGACATAGGCAAGTGTAATGTTTTGTCGTTACTTCGTACTAAGCTCTGATCAACCATAACACATTGATCGAATTTTTTCAGAATCTCTGAGTACTGGATAACGCTTAACTTCCATTGCTCTGTGGCCAAGGCTGCGATGGCGGTTGTATCACTTTTGGTATCGCCTGTTGCGAGTTCCTGTATTGTATTTGCCATTTTACATACCCTCCATAGGGATTATTTTCTCATCATTACCTTGAACTTTCGCAAATAGATTATACATTGCGGTGTCCTTCTGTTTTTGTGAAAGCTCTTTTACAGTAGCGGCAGCTGGAGCTTTTTTACTTACTCTTGCTGGTTCTGCAAGCTTTACTTCGCTATTCTCAACTTCAACCTTCTTAGCAGAAAGTGTTTCTACTTTTTCAGATAAAGCCTTCATAGACTCATTTAACTTGTTAAGGACTGCGGCCATCTCATTTGGCTTTTTTTCCTCTTCAGGTTTTTTCTTTTCTTCTGGTTTTTCCTCAGCTGGTGCTGGGGGGAAAGCCATTTCTTTCTTTGCTAGAATTTCTGCAATTACTGGTGCTAGTTTAGCAGCTAGTGTTGCAATCATCTCTTCGCTCATTTCGAAAGGCTTCTCAGACATTTCTGTAGCAGGAGCTTCTTCGGCGGGGGCTTCCTCTTTAGGAGCCTCAACTTCAGCAGGAGCTTCAACTTCTGTCTTTACTTCTTCCTTTGGCTCCTCAACTGGAGCCTCAATTGGTGTTTCTTCGTCAGCCAATTTCTTCACCTCCAAAGGTATAATAATTGGTTTATCGTCTGTTGTTGATTGTGAGTTAATATACGCGGTCTTTACGGCCGGGTGTTTAACTACTGAAAAATTAGCGTATGCAAAATGATTCATCTTATGAGTTAATTCATCTGCGTCGCCTTCCACTTTTGGGGAAATTCCTAAATGCGCGCCATAAGCTAATGCCATTGCAGTTGGTTTATCACTTACAATTCGTAAGTCTCCAACTAAGGTATCATCTTTCATTCGCACATTAAACACTTCTCCTATCCAATCTCTCGCAGAAGTATCTAAATGATCAAGATAGAGCGCAAGAATATCTGAATCAGTCCAGTCGGTTGTTGTAAAAGCCTTGTTAATGGTATCAGCAGAATAAGTAAATCCATTCCAAGTTCCTGGGCTCATTAATATAACATTTTCGTGGATGTATGGAAGGGTTACTTCTTTTTCAAGATCTTGATTACAAATTATGTTGTCTGTAAGCTCTTGAACAAAGGGGTGAGACTGTATTAACTCCATTGGAATATCTTCCGGTTTGAGCTCAGACAGTTCGACTTTCATTTTATGCATCCGTATTGATTTCTTTTACTGTGCCCTCAAGATTAATCTTGAGTTTGTTGTTAGTAGTGTCGTACCAGATCTCACCATTAGCTTTTTTTGGTGGGGCTGTTGCATATCTTGGGATTATTAAATGCGCGCCTTCGGTAATTCCACGTCTATTCTTAATATCATTATTTTTAGTGTTTAATCCGCCAGTCATCTTTCTAGCCTCCTACATTTATATACTTAAAATCATTATTACCCTTTAAATTACTTTCGGCATTATATAAGATCTAGCTTGTTTTGTATGCAATAAACTGTTTTTGGGTTACAATTCGCTGCATTAGCTATATCTTTTTTAGAATGTTTGCTCATAGTGAGCGTTACTATCTTCTCAATTTGATCAACGCTTATGATGCGGGATCCAAATGATCTTCCAGTCATAATGAAATCAGCTCATTATTCCAGATTAAATGTTTCTCGCCGCAGGATCTCATCTCAGATATTACTTTCTCCTTTGAGTTCATTACTGCATAAGGTGTCTGGTCTTTTGGAAATGACACAAGCCATCTATGTGCGTTACCAATTTTTGTTCGAGATAAAATCATGCGGCCAGATAAACTTTCTCCGTCAAGGAATACTTCAATCATATTCTCTCTCCAGGTGCCAGCTTTATAAGAACCCCAATCTCTTGCGAACATCTTTTCATTACTTGGGAGTTCAGGAGTAATTTCTCCTTTATCTAACCAATTTAATTCAATTCTTGCTTTTGGGTGCGCTTGTAATCTTGATTCTTTATTCTGCGACATGGCAATGAATCTTGAACCCTCTTCTTTGGGAATGTCCTTTACGGAGCCTTCAAAGATAGTAAACGCCCATGCGTCGTGGGTTGCTGAGAATCTTAAATCGCCATGCAGTACTCCTTTACTTTCACTTAACAGTTGATTATGATTTAAATTTAAATCTCCTTTCGTGAGTTGTTGCCAATGCTGTTGGAATATAAATTTTCCTTCTCCATTTGGGGGATACATTTTATGCCATCCATCCTTCCAAAATTCTAATGCAAGGGATGAAATTGTTCCGCCTTCTGGGCCGGGGTTAGAATCATCAAGAGATAACTCCATATTTTCTATTATGTTCTTGCTAGACAATTTGTGCATATAATCTAAAGAAGAAGGATCTCTATCGGAGTTCAATGGTGAAGATATGCCTGTTAAGCTAAACCTGATGTGCTCTAAGGCCCCATTGTTGTACCACTCATGCTTGCATACCTCTTCTACATTTAACTCTATTAAGTCTCCTGGGGCTCTCTGTGTCTTAGAGCTTTTAGTCTTTCCTAAAATTAGATGTGGCTTTTCATTAAATGCAAGAAGATATCCAGGCCGCAGAGTTTCAACTGATTTGCTAACTGGGATTCCAACAGTAAAATAATAATTTGCTCCAAGCGAGTGAGATTCTAAAACAACTGCATTGATTGAGATATCTCGGCTGTATTTAAACCAGTCGTTTAAGGTATATGTTGAGCCGTATTCTTTAATGATTGCGCCTTTTGAGCCAGACATTGAGCAAAATAGCTTGGTAGATTTCTCTAAATCCTGCTTGTTAGTAACAATAAGGCTAAAAACATTCTTGATAGTATTGTTAAAATTGAGGTGGGTGAGCAATGCTTTTCTTTTATGTAATGGAAAGTTTGATATATCTACGCCATCATAATAAACCATATCAAATATGTGGTACTTTAAAGTAACTGAAGGAGGTACTTTGTTATCTTTGATTATGTTTAAGACTGCGGCCTTGCCTAATGGATCCTTGCCGTTATAAGCAACAATTATTCCATCCACTAAGAATTTGCGATTAGAAAGCTCCATTATCTTTGGAGAGAGAAAATCTAACTCAAATACATCTTTTGATTCAGAGAAAAGCTTTACTTCGCCTCCAGATTTATGGGCTAGGCAGCGGTACCCCTCATACTCTTTTTCAATAATGTACTTGTGTTCAGCTATTCCTATCTTCATTATTCTACACTCACAAGTTTGATAAAGTCCGTATTAACAATATCGTAGGCTTTAGTATATGAAATAGTAACCTTATACTGGCCCAGATTCATACTGCTTGTTGTTTGCCAACAATAACGGAATGAACCTGTCTCTATTCTATCTATTATTTGTTCATGGTCCACAATCGCTGAGGCTCCGCAGATATCATAAATTGTAATATAAATCTTATATCCTGAAGCTGCGACATCTGGATCACAAGCTGTGCCATCTGCATCAGTTATGGATATTGAAATTCTTGCCGTATTGCCCCGTTCATAAGTTTCACCCATTTAATTTACCTCTTAATATTCATCAAATTCTATTGTGATTGCGCCTTCGTTTCCATAAGTTAAGGCCGTATATGCCACATAACTATAATCTATTGTATGAGAAATTGGCATGATAAGTCCATAAAATGATAGGCCATACCTCGCAGTGCCATAATACGCGCTAGTTAAACAAATTCCATTACATTCATCACATCCCATTATCCTGCCACCTGTATTTTACATCCTACGCTTTGTCTTATATTTGAATTATCTGGCCCGCCTGTAAAATGTGAGCAGTTGAGAGTACTATTACAATTAAAATATCCTTCGCCTACAAAAGATACATTATACCCAGGTATATGGCATGCTGTTGTTAGATTGCATGAATCGCTCATATTAATTTCCCAATTTGCTGGAATTGCTGGGCAAGTGCAAGTATCTGTACTTTTATCTAAAATAATCTCTATTGAATCATAAGAATCTGGGATATAACTTCCTTCTAATGTTATTTCTATAGCATCATAAGAATCTGGAGTATATGCAAAAACATTTATTACAAAGGCTGCGCAGATTATAATAAAGATAAATGCCTTCTTCAAGTAAACCACCCGTTGATTTCTGAAACATTAATATGGGGATTATAACCTCCACCATCCACTACTGTATCTGTTCTTCCAATTATTCCATAAACACCTATAGGCACATCATAACTCCAAGCGCCATTCTCATCTACAGAAGTATCTCCTAATGAGGAGTTGTCAGACTGGTTAATTATTGTTACAAAATTTGTAGTCGCAGTTCCATTTACCAACGATAGATTACTGTACTTCAATGTACCGGAGAGAGTATATTCTCTAATCTCAAACGCCCTATTTACACTGTTATTTGAAACGATACCTGAAACACAAGTAAAATTAAAAGTATAACCTGCGACCGTTAAGCTCGCATTTGCAGTAAATTCTGTTTTTGTACTATTTAACACAGATGCATTTTGACCATAATTCGTCCCGTTAATTCTTAAATCACATGAATATGTAGCTTGGTTTCCAGTGACTGTAACATTAAAGTCAGGTGTATGGTCATAAGCATAACTATTATCTGCGGGTTCGTTTGTTAAAACCACAAAAGTAGGTATTGTATAAGTAAAAGTTACAGAATCGCTTGCTATATCACTATTTGTATCATTACAATAAACTATCCAAGTGTTTGAACCAGCTACACTTGTTACACCAGTAAAATTAGTTCCTGCGACTTCGGCAGAAGAATTTGTTGCTCCATCATCTGTTGAGTACCAACAAGAATCTGGTTCATAATCTCCTGCAGTAACAGTATAATTTAAAACACTTATATATCCCGAATAAGTTGTAGCAATAGGATAATCTATAGTTACTCCAAATGGTTCTTCAACCATTAAAACAACAGCGTAACCATCAGAATTATGTTTATAAGAATTAATATAATGAGATGAATCTATTTGAGCTAAAGAATTATATAATGCATTAACTTCATCAAATTCATGTGAAGTTTCACTAGTAATAGTCCAATCAGTATCATCAACAGTTAAAACAACTGCGTAACCATCAGTACTATCGCCAGTATAAGCATTTAAATAATGGGTTGAATCTATTTCAGCCAAAGAATTAAAGCCTCCGTAAAGTTCATCAAATTCATGCTTTGTTCCCGAACTAACTGTTGTTCCATCAACAGTTAAAACAACAGCGTAACCATCAGAATCTGCACCCATATAAGCATTTAAATAATGGGTTGAATCTATTTGAACTAAATTGTTATAATGTGCATTAACATCATCAAATTCATGAGCTATTCCACTGGTTATTGTCCAATCTGTATTATTAACAATAAATACAACTGCATAACCATCATTACCATCACCTTGATAAGTAAAAAGATAATGAGTAGAATTTATTTGGCGTACATTATTATAAGCATATACACCATCACTTATAAATTTATATCTTGTTTCTTTACTAACTGTTGTTCCATCAACAGTTAAAACAACTGCATAACTTGCAGCACTATCATAAAAATAAACACTTAAAAAGTGTGTCGAATCTATTTTAGCTAAATTATTGTAGCCGTTAACTTCATCAAATTTATAGTGTGTTCCGTTTGATATAGTCCAATCAGTATCATTAACTGTTAAAACAACTGCATAACCACCTGAATTTTTATAAGTAGTTAAATAATGTGTAGAATTTATTTGAACTAATGAAAAATCGCCAACGCTAGAAGAAGCTACTATTTTATGTTTTGCTTCGTTTGTTATGCTCCAATCATTAGTATTAACAGTTAAAACAACTGCATAACCATTATAATCTGATTCACCTTGATAAACATTTAAATAATGTGTTGAATCTATTTGGGTTAAAGTAGAGAAGGATCCCCATCCAGTATCATATACAAAGTTAGTTCCACTTGTTACATCCCAATCCGCCCATTCCAATATATCAAAACCTCTAATGTTTGGAATCCACTCAACTTTATCACCAAGAGTTGTATTTGTAAATAATCCAATTTTAATATTTCTATTGGGTAATTCAGAAACAGAACTAAACTCAATCCAATTTGTCTTTGTAACATCTTGGCAGTATTCAACTTCTTTTTCTAAATCTGGAAGTAACTGACATTCTTCTTCTACATAATCAACTCCATACTTCAAAGTGTAAACTCTTTCCTGCGCATCATAATCATTGTTCTTATCATAAAAATTAATCCCATCAAATATATCTACTCCTTCTTTATAATCAACAAGCAAGAACTCAGCAACTTTTGTGCTATCACTAGAGCCAACATAAGTAGTATATGGAGAAGTTAGTTTGAGTTCTACAAGTGGTTTAAAATCTTTATCTTCTATCAAAAGTTTCTTCTCTTTACTATCATAAGACTTATAGGTATCTATGTTACTTTTCTTTCTAAAAGTATCTGTGATTCTTAACGAATCAATTAATGTTTTATCTTTTAATTGTGGTTTGATATTATTTTTTATTCCAAACCAAGTAGGATCTAAATAAGCATTAATTGCTGTTTTATCAACACCAAATCCCCATTTAATAATATCTTCTGGATTATTCTTTATACCTGCCAATCTAAACCGTTGATCATAATAAGCCCGAAATCTAAAATTATAAACTTTGTCCTGTCTTGGTTTTGTCTTATTAGTAAAATCAACACAACGCCACCCCTTAAAACCAATCTTAGAACCATCTTGTAAATCACACCTACATTTGCCCGTCGCAGAACATCTACCATCAGGAACGAACAAAGCATAATCTTTAATCTGTGGACTAAAATCTAATTTGACTTGATCTTTAGAATAAATATCTACGACGTAAGGGTTAGGATTCTTAACCATGAACTCACTGATGCATGGATTGTCATAAGTTCCTTCACAAGATATATCCCCAGTTAAATCAGTAATTTGAAATCCATACAAAGTGGTTAGAGCTGTAAAGAATAATAGGATTGAAACTATTGATCCCCCTACTCCAGAACCTATTTTTAACCATCTTCTTTTAAATACCATTTTATTTTAATACCCCTGATAAATATGTTCTCCATTCATCTCTATTAGCATTTGTTTTTCCATGACATCTCCGACATAAGCTTATTAAATTTCCATCACTAAGATTCTTTTTATTATAATCAATATGATGAATACACAATTTATTTTTTAAATCTACTTCTTTAGTATTACAGTTCCTACAAGTAAACTTATCTCTTGCTTTAATTTTTAATTTCAATGCTCTATTAAACTTAAATGGGTAAGGCAACTTTCCTATTCCTCCCAACCAGTTTAAATGCATTTTTCCTGATTTAAACGAGCCCGAATGAACCATTGAAATATTTTTATTCCAAGGAACATTTCCAGATTTAAAAGAAGTTTTCGTTGGACCCATACCAATTCGCCCATTATTTTTAATTCCAATATGCCCTTCTTTAAACCAACTCTTTTTATTATACCCTTCTGGATATGTATAGTTCAAACTATGCCCTGTTACAAATTGACCAGCTGAATTTCGTTTTGCCATTTTATGGGTATGAACACATAGTCCCTCCACTTGCAAATATTATACAATCTGTTATTGTTGCATTATTAAAAGTAACGTCGCTTGTGGTTGTCAAAGCCTGGTTAATATATGCATCAGCAATTTGTGTATCGCCAATACCTCCAGCTGTTACGCTTAATCCTCCTGCATCTTGAGTTAATGCTGTTCCACCTGCAACAGTGAACACTTCACTTGATTCACTTATCCCATTACCAGCTGAATAAGTTGTATCACTTGCTGCTTTATTATTAAATGTGTTCCAGTCAGTAGTAGACAAATATCCACTTGCACTTGTAGTTGCAACAGGCATTGCTATTGTAGCTTTGGTTCCAGTTCCAGGAAATATATTGGCTGCGGCACCTGTTAATGGGGCTGTTGTAACTAAGTCTCCTTCCATTTGGATTGCTAAAGTTATATCTGCATCTGTACCAGTAAATACATCATCTGCTGCACCTGTCAAAGGAGCAGTTGTTACCAAATCTTTAAGAACATTAATTCCAATAGTTAAATCAGAATCTGTGCCCAATAAAACATCATCTACACTGCCAGTCAAAGGAGCTGTAGCCACTAAATCTTTCAAAATTGTTGCAGCAATAGTTGCTTTGGTTCCAGTTCCAGGGAAAATATCATTTGCACTACCAGTAATTGGAGAGGTGGCAACTAAGTCTCCTTCCATAGTAATAGCAATTGTTATATCAGCATCTGAGCCAGTAAATATGTTATCTGTGGCACCTGTAAGTGGAGCTGTTGTTACTAAATCCTTAGCAACTGTAATTCCAATGGTAACATCTGAATCTGTACCTAAAAACACATTATCTACTGCACCAGTCATTGGAGCAGTTGTAACTAAATCTTTAGCTATTGTTGCTGAAATCTCTGGAGTTACTCCACCACTTGAAACAATAGGTGATGCTCCTGTAACAGAAGTAACAGTTCCAACTGTGGTTGAATATCCTAATCCTATTACCCAATCATATATCTCATCAGCTAAACTGAAATGGGTTGTGTCTGCATCTGCGGGGGTAGCGTGAGGGATGCCTGTTAGATTGTTCCATGATTGTAATCTGTAAGTGACATTTCCGTATGTTTGATCAATAAATTTATCAGGATTGCTATCTAAGTAATAGGTTGCATTTCCGTAAGTTGAAACATCAGATAAAGTTAAGTTACTAGATCCAGAATCATAGCTGTCTGGATTACTGTCTAAATAGTAAGTTGCATTTCCGTAAGTTTGATTAATAAACTTATCTGGATTACTGTCTAAGTAATAAGTGCCATCATCAGTTATGTCGGCAGCGTTAATATCACTTGGGCTTCCTAGACCATCCCAGTAATCAGAAGAGTTTACTGCTAAATCTGTCCCAGCCAAAGCCGTACTAAAAGTAACTGTTCCACTACCAGTTATTGGACCACCAGTTAAATAAGTATCGTCCGTTGCTACACTTGTTACTGTTCCTGATCCACTACCAAGAGCAGTACATTCAAAAGCAGCACTTGTTGAATTATAAACATATCCTTCTGCATTGTCACAAGCCGTTAAACTTATTGTTCCAGTAGTTGTTATTGCTCCACCAGTTAAAGGAGCAGTTGTAGCTATGCTTGTGACTGTTCCAACTGTGGTTGAATATCCTAATCCTATTACCCAATCATATATCTCATCAGCTAAACTGAAATGTGTTACATCACTATTTGAAGGGGTAGCGTGAGGGATACCTGTCAAATTGTTCCATGATTGTAATCTATAAGTTCCATCTGCTGTTATATCTGCGGCGTTAATATCACTTGGGCTGCCTAGTCCATCCCAATAATCTGAGCTGTTAACATTCAAGTCAGCTTCAGTTGAAGTAAGAATATAAGTAGCATTTCCGTATGTTTGGTTTACATATTTTGGTTTGTCTTCAGACCAATTACCTATACTTGAAGTTATATCTCCTAAAGTTAAGTTGCTTGTTCCAGAAGCAAAACCGTCAGGATTAGAATCTAAATAATATCTACCATCTCCGTAAGTTTGGTCAAATGAAAAAGTTGTTCCTGTAAGAACTAATCCTGTACCATTATCATAAGTTGTATCGCTGTCGGCTTTATTATTGAAAATAGTCCAATCATCTTTATCTAAATACCCATCTGCTATTGCAGTTGCGACAGGCATAGCGATTGTTAAATCAGAATCGGCACCTAAAAATATGTTATCTTCAGATCCGGTTAATGGTGCAGTTGTTATTAAATCCTTAGCTATTGTAGCTGAGATTGCTGGAGTTGTACCCCCGCTAGATACTATTGGAGATGTACCTGTAACACTGGTTATGGTTCCGACAGTTGTAGAATAATCTTGATCACATACTATTCCTGATCCAGTGACAAACTTACAACCTTTTCCTGTGGTTAAAGTTCCTGCATTAACACTGAATGTAGTTGTAGATAAATCTAATAGCGTACCACTTGCAGTATAAGTTGTATCTGTATCCCTATCGTCGATAGTGGCATTAAGTTTAGTTTCATCTTGAGAGAATTCAGTTCCTATTAGATTAATGTATATCTCATCAGCAGTATATTTAGTATCATTATCTAAAGCTTCAATAGTTGCATTAAGTTTTGTCTCGTCAAGAGATATTGTTCCAGTACTAGTTATGGCACCGCCTGTTAAATAAATATCATCTGTGGCTACACTTGTAACTGTTCCAACAGTAGAAGAAAAACTATCTGGATTTGAGTCTAAGTAGTAAGTATCATTGGCATAAGTTTCATTCACATAGTTTGGCTTATCTAATGACCAATTACCTATACTTGTAGTAATATCTGATAAGGTTAAGTTACTAGATCCAGAAGCAAAGCCATCTGGGTTTGAATCTAAATAATATCTACCATCTCCATAAGTTTGATCGAATGAAAATGTTGTTCCTGTAAGAACTAATCCTGTACCATTATCATAAGTTGTATCAGTATCTCTGTCATCTATGGTGGCATTAAGTTTAGTTTCATCTTGAGAGAATTCAGTTCCTACGAGATTAATATAAATCTCATCAGCAGTATATTTAGTATCATTATCTAAGGCTTCAATAGTTTCATTAAGTTTAGTTTCATTAAAAGTGATTGTACCTGTTGTTGTAATAGCACCACCAGTTAGATATGTATCATCAGTAGCTACGCTTGTTACTGTTCCAGTAGTAGAAGAAAAACTATCAGGGTTTGAGTCTAAGTAGTAAGTTGCATTAGCATAAGTTTGATTAACATAATTAGGTTTATCTTCAGACCAATTACCTATACTAATCCTTGCATTAATTTCATTAGTGATTGTAGTATTTTGTACGGTTTGTGAAGCATCAACTTGGGTTATAGTATAATAATCTCCCTTATCAGCAGACCAATTACCTAAGCCTGTAGCGATATCTGATAGTGTGAGGTTGCTTGAACCTGAATCATAGCTATCTGGGTTACTATCCAAGTAATATCTCCCATCTCCGTAGGTTTGGTCAAAAGCAAAAGTCGTTCCTGTAAGAGTTATTCCTGTTCCATTGGTGTAAGTTATATTGTCATCTTCTCTTGTAAGCCAAGCAGAGCCATTCCAATAGGAGTATTCTGTGGCACCAGCTGTAACTGCATCAGTGACGATTGTACCTGTAGTAGTTATTGGTCCGCCTGATAAGCCTGCGCCGGTTGCGACACTTGTGACAGTACCAGTCTCATTGGTAGATCTTGCATCAATAGTTGCATTTAATTCTATTTCATCAAAAGTAAAAACATTAGCTACGTCTGCAAACCATTTTGCCTGGAATGATGATACGCTTGCCCAAAAAGTTGAACTGTTAACATTCAAATCTTCCTCACCTGATTGGTCTAAATCGCTGATAGCAATATCAGATGGAGAACCTAATTCATCCCAATAATCAGAAGCATTTACATTTAAATCAGCTTCACCAGATTGATCTAAGTCACTAATAGCAATATCGGCAGGTGTATTCAAAAGATCCCAATAAGATGATTGGTTTACATTCAAATCTGCTTGGCTTGTTTCTGAATCCCAATAGTCAGAAGCATTAACATTTAAGTCCTCTTCTCCAGAAGGGTTTAAATCAGATATTAAAATGTCTCCTGGGGTATTTAATAAATCCCAATAGTTTGAACTGTTAACATTTAAGTCTGCCTCATCTGCTTGTGCTATAAATTGCAAATCTGCGGCAGTTTGGGTATAGTATCTTGAATCTCCACTCGTAGTATTAAAACTTAAATCTCCAGAGTTGTTATAAATCCAAATCCCATCAACACTCCATTTAGAATCAAAATCACTGCGAGCATCAATGGTTTTATTTAATTCAGTTACATTAAAGGAAAGTATATTCCCATCATCATAAAACCATTTAGATATAAAAGAACTTACAGAAGCCCAGAACGTCGAACTATTAACATTAAGATTCCCTTCATCCGCAGTCTCTATCCATATGGGATCTTGTATATAACTTGCATTAAGATTTCCCTTAAATTCATCATGGGTTTCAACCCATCCAGTAAAGTTTCCAATACCCTCGCTTCCGCCTATCCAAACAGTATCATCTGTTAAGTTTCCAAATCTAGTTGGATCATTTGGGCCTGCAAAAACAAGTCCAGTGAGTAATAGAAGCATAAATGTGAATAAAATTAAGTTTTTCATAGTGACAAAATCCTCCCCTTTATTAAAAAATTTCCACTCTCATCTAATTTGGCAAGTTGCGTTGTTCCGGCGCTATCATAAAAAACAATGCCACCCGTATCTGGTGCAAAGATCCTTATTGGTTTTGCATATCCATCTTCTGTGATAATCTCTGTGCCACCAATCTGCAAAGAGAGTGTGTTAACGCGATAAGTACCGCTTTCTATGTATGGTAAAATATCATTGTGATCTTCAACATTTATCAAATCTCCGGTTGACCGTTCCACAATTGGCGAGCTCATTTGTTTGCTTCCTCCGCCTTAGACATTGCTTCTAAAAAGAACGCTACATCATTCCCTCCAAGACCCATTCCTTGTGAAATTTTCCATTCAACTAAATCTGCTGAAGTAAAATTAGTTTGAGATAATATCCTCTGCGCTTGGATTGATACAATAAATCTTGATTCCTTTATAAAAGTTTTAGGATCCATCTTTGGGCCTCCGATTGATTTCCATTCTGCTTGCTAAGGTTTTAGCTACTCCATTTTTACTAAACATTAATCCCTTATATAATAGTTGACTTACATGGGAAATATCAAATGATTTGAAATGTCCAACTATAAATTTAGTTGCAACAGTCATCTTAAAGCCTGCGGCTTGAACTTTTTTACTGAAAGAATAATCTTCTCCCATCTTAATGCGACCATCTGGGGCACACTGAAATCTAAAAACTGGTCTGTCAATCTTATCAAATACAGAGCGCCGGATATAAAAACAGCCAGAGCCAATACAATCAACTGGAGTATATTCATCAATTATATCTCTTGGATCTAACATTGGTTCAAACCATTTTTCATCTTTTGATTTCTTCATAATAATTGGATAAGGGATTCCTCTTTTTGTGGTAAACACAACTGCAGATACAACATCATGCCCGGGTTTAATCATATCAAGTAAGTCTTCTGGTATCACCATATCCGAGTCTATCATAAATAAAATCTCACAATTAGTTTTTAGGAACTTGTCTACAATCATATTTCTATTATAATCAATTGGCTTTTCGTTTGAAAATAAAAAGGTGAGCTCGTGTTTTGTGATTGCCTGGATCTTCAATAAAGTTTCAGCTAATTTAGTATGAATCCAATCTTGATTCAAAACTGCAATCATAATCTTCATATAAAACACGCCTCCATTAAATCCGGGATATTGTAAAATACTTTGTTTGCGCTTGCCAGTGTTAATGCGCCTACAATCTTGGGGCCATCTGGTGCGCCCTCTCTGCGTTTCAATACCAAATCAAATAACGGCGTTGAATTTTCAGAAGTCATATTAGAGAGGACTATATTGAGCTTCTGCGCCACATCATCTGGAAACATTTTGTAAAGTTTTGCCTTGATTATTCTTGCGAACTCTCCATCTTCCAGGTTTAATCTAATCTCTGAAGAGCTTGAGTTAGGCAAATAAACTGCGGACTTCATAAGCGTGATATCTTCGGTGATGTGCGCTGATAAAGAGAATTCATTTTTGAAGCTTTCGAAAAGTTCTAAGGCAGCGGGTTTCATATTTTCCAGATCCCATTCATACTCCATTGTATTTTCTGCTCTGCGGCCTTCAATTTCCTTGTAAATCTTTTTTGCGGTGTCTCTTATTTCATTTAGAGAAAGAGTTACGCCACCAAGCATAATACTTTTGCCTGCCTTTTTAGAGGTATAATAAACTGCCATGAGTTTGTAATCATCTCTTAAACGAGAATTAGCTTTAATCCGGGGGCTGTAGTCTCTAATCTCTCTTACAAAATCTGCGATTAGTTTCTCACCCATTTTTTACATAAAGTCCATGTCTTCAATCTCAGATATATACTTTTTAACTGCGGGATCTGCTGGGTTTATCACTCCTTCTTTAATATAACCCATTAAGCGTTTGTATTTTTCATCACGCTCATCAACACCAACTGGGCCAATCTGAATTCTTGGATAACCTGAAAGCCCATTCTTCTCTGCAATTGGTCTGAATATATTATTTTCTATTGCGCGACAAGTTCGTTCAACATAATCTTTCAAGCCAAGCTCATAAATCTGATTCAACTTTTGAAGAGTCGCTTTATTTGCGTTCTTACTCTGGCCAGTTGCGTAAGGTGCTGGAACTCCAGTTGATTGAATTGTGTCCTGATTAAAATATTCCAAGAAGGTTTTCATAGAATCTGGGTTTTTTGATTCCAATACAGCTATTTTTACATGGTATGGAATAGCAATCTCTGTTGCTGCGGTGGCTCGTTTAAGATTATCATTTACTGCCTTGACTTTTTCTGGAGAAGGTTCGTGATTCTCATTCCCAACTGTTGCGACACGAGTTGGAAATAAAATTGTGTGCGCTCTTTCTGCATAATCCTTATTCAAAAGGAGAACTGTTTTGATGCTTTGGTATGCGGGCTCTATTAATCCAAGCGGATAAAAGCCAGGGCCTACAGTCCAAAATTTAAAATGGGCAATTCTACTCGCGGGGATAAAAATCTGGTTGCCTTCAAGTGTAACTCCAGGAGGTGTTTTGATTCTCTTGTGGATATCATCTGTGTATTCATAAGGAACGCTTTGGACAAATCCTACTGGGTTGCCAAATTTATCTAAGACAATATTTACGCCAGACTTTGCATAATCCATTTGCTTTGGATCTATAGAATCTAAATCCATGATCTGTTTTCCAGAAGTATCTTCAATTAATTCTGTGTACTGAGATCCATAAATTAGTTGATAACGAAATATAAGTTCTTTTAATTCGCGCCATGAAAGTTGACCGCCGCGATGACCAACATCTGATAAGAAGTTTCTAAAGTATTCTACAATTTTTGGATTTGGATGAATCAATCTCTCGCGAGTTGTGAGAATCGTTTGAACATTTCTATTGATTGCATTAAATGTTAAGGCATGCCGCATATAAGCTAGCTCTAATTCTGCTAGACTCACACGCTCATTCTGACTATCCGATGCCTCTGCGCGCACACTTAATGGATCCACTTTTGGTATGTTTGCAGCCATATAAAAATCTTGAGAAAGTCTCGCCGGGTTTACTAAATCCATCACTCGCTTCATTTCTTGGTCCCCCTACATTCTTTAAAAAACTGTGGGACTTCTGCAGATATAAAATAATAAACTATTGCCCATGCGAAAATTGTGCCTATTGAAAATTTAAAGTCTGCGAGCTGCCACATCATATAATTTATTCCTACGCCCGGAATTACTGCTTCAAGAATCCAAAGAATCCAACCCTTTATCTTGCTTGGCCCATTAACTAAATTCAATCGCTTCTTTTTATCTAAATGAGATTTTAACTTGAGAAATTTGCCTTTGATTTTTGTCTTGATTTTTTTAACTAGAAGTACTACTTTTCTTTGAATCTTTTTGAGTATAGAAGGTTTCATGCGGGCAGGCACATTTAGTCACCGTAATTTATAAATGGATAATAAATATATAAACCTTTCTATACTTAAAATGCAATGGTATCAACGACTTCTCGGTTAGTAGAAATCTTAGAAAGTGCTAGTGCAAGAGACATCGAACAGTTTCTAATTGTGATTCCGTTAACACAATAACTTTGATTATCTCGAACCTGTAAGTCATAAACATTAACAGACTTTTCAAATTTGCTTGTGATAAAATTAATCCCAGAGATTAGATAATCTCCAATGATAAATGACTTAGAAAAATCGTTTCCAGTCAAATGAGGCTTTCCAAAAAATAATTCCGTATAAAATTGGGTGATACCTAACACAAATTGGTTTCTATTTTGGACACCGTATCTAAATCTTTTAATCTCATTTATAGTGCAAACAATATCATTCCTTAATAAATAATCGCGAATTTGAAATGCCAACTTCTTTGAGATTACACTTGCAGTCATTCCTCTACGGATTAAACTTCCATCTGCAGCCCAGAAACCTTTAACAATTTGTTTTTGAATAGATGGAGAAGAATACATTAAAAAATCAGGGACTTGTTTATTTTCTTTAGTCTTGCATTCTTTCTTCAAAAATGCTTGGAATGGGATACAACTAAAGCTAAACACACTATAATTTTCAAATTGCTGTTTCCTTAAGGTAATACCTTTATCCTTAACATAAGAAGTTATCCTTTCTTGGAGAACCCCATCTTTTTTATGAAATGGAAGATTCCACTGACTTCCATCCCCAGCAAACCAACCTATGAAATAACCAAATTCTTCATCAATTGGTATGAATCGCTTATACCTCTTCTTTTTCCATCTTACGTTCCAATAAAAATCAGAGTTATATTCCCATCCATTTGTTGTAGGGAAGTAATCAATCATATCAATCATATCAATATTTTTGATCATCCTGTTTATTGGTGATACTAAAAAATGTTTTGGCTTACTAACCTCCTGTGATTTTACTTCTTTAAATTCTAATTTTGTCATTTTACGAAGAGAGTGTTTAGGTCTATCTATAACAAATATTTTATGATTATCAGTTATCCTAAAAGGAAGATTCCCAAATGGCTTGATTGTTATGATCTGTCTGTCACAAGTCTTAGACATTGTGCTCTCCACTTCTTTAAAATCTCCCTTATGTGTTAGAACCATCTCCCCTTTTTTTATGCTGTCTATATCTTTTATGCCTTGATCAGTAAATATAGACTGCCCTTCACATAAACTGTCATCATGGGCTGCTCTTGTACGAAAAGTTCTGGTCCCTTTTTCAGTTCTCACCTCTTCAAAACCAACCATTTCTTTAAACAGTTGATCCGTTATCGTAATGGTGATCTCAGAATCCCTATGGCGCGGTATGACTAGCTTATGGGTATCAACAATGTTCTTTAAGTTGATTAAAATCGCTATTCGGTTTTTATGTTCAAAGTTTTGACCAATAACTGGAAGATAATTTGCACGTAAATCTTGTAATGGTTTTTGACCGAAATTAGTTTCATCCAATACTAAAGTTTGAAAATGGAAGATACTATGAAGAGTCATAATTCGTTTGACTTGCTCATCTAATGATACCCCCCTAGATCTTTCTATATACTTGATTATCATTTTATTGTCTGGAGTTAATTCAATAACTGTATAAACGCTATAATCTCCATGCTTTGAAACTGCGAAGTCTGCGCCCAGATAATATTTGCAATCATTGATTGGTTTCAAATTGAATTTTAGGCTTTCATCAAAACACTCGATCATATCATTCTTATCAAAAAGACCGAGCTGGGTTGAAAGGCAGTTAAGCATATACTCTCTTTGGAAAGCATAGTCTCCTTTGTCTCTTCGTATGCGCTCGATTTTCTTCTTTGAGAAACGATCTGGGCAAGTCGCTTTGCCTTTCACTAATTTTCCATCAGTATTAAATTTAAGATTTCTCCCAACTGGAAGGGACATAACCTTGTAAGACGGATTATCTTTAAGCTTATGCAGAAGATCTGTTTCATTAACAGGGGTAGAAATGCAAACTATACGCCCATCTTTAGATTCTACCCTGGTTGAGACATTTCTGGAAAAGACTTCGGGCGGGGAATACTCTGCTATCTCATCGCATAATACTAAATTCACATGGACTCCTTTGACTCCTGGGCCATAAGGCTTACAAAAAATCTTGCGGTTTCCAGTTAAAGCCAGATCTGTGCGCGTATCTCTTACTCTTTCTTCATGCGACGCGGTGATACTCATCTCTTTTAGATATTTTGATTCCTGGATCATCCGCTTGATATCATCTAAGATTCTTGTAGCTTGCGGCAGGTTAAAAGAAACTATGAGGATCTCAAAGTTTTTGTTAAAGTATAATTTCCATAACGCATAGGCTTCAACGATTGTGGTTTTTCCTGAGCCAGTAAATGCTTCTATTAAAACACGATCATTTTTCTCCATGCCTCTAACCCATTCAAGTTGAGTCTTGTCTACACCAAGGTATTCGCCTTTGTATGTAAAGAAAATTGGGGGGAGCATGGTATCTACAAACTCGGTGAAAGATGCGCGGCATTTGGCAATAGTTAAGATATCTGTTGTGTCCATTTATTCTAATCCTCTTGCAGATCATTCTGCTGCAATTTCATTTCGCATTCTTTTATCAACGATTTACACTTCTTTTTCAACATATCGCATCTATAGTTATGAACTTTCAATGCAACAATAGTATCAATCCAATTCATTTATTCTAACCCTCTTGCAGATAATTCTGCGGCGCTCATCTCGCTTGGCCATTTGCCAGTGATTTTCTTATGGATCTCTGCGCAATAAGCGCGCGGGTTTCTTTGGTCTTGATTTTTTTCAACGCAATCTTTGAAACTTTTATATTTCCCAAATGGAATTTTAGATACCTCCCTTAAAACATATCTCTAACTCAGGCTTTGACATATTTAAAAACTTCGCTTTATCAAACTCTACTTGTGTAACTCCTTGGATCTTCTGAGGGATTAAATGTAAATAGTTGTAATGGCTTAAATTTCCGCGAGTTGATTTGCAATAAGAATCCTTAAAGACTTCTACTGTGCGCAGAAATTTGGTTCCAACATAAGCGTGTTTTTCGCATCCGACAAATTCTCCAAGATAAAAATGACCGTTGCGGGTTTTAATCAAATAGCTATTTCCTTTGTCTAATGTTAACATCTTTAAATTACCTCCTTTGATTCTATAAATATTACATTTTGAACTGGGTAATCTGCAATCTTTTTCTTTGCCATGACCATTGTTTCGCTATGCAATACTTCAATTACATCGCCTGTATCAAGAACAAATATGTCTGCGCGCTTGCCATTGAGGAACACTGCCTCAGTTACAAATTCCTTTTCTTCTTGTAGCAGTTGCCAACAGAGTTTGCATTTAGCAATTTCGTGTTCTTTGGTGTTGCTTGCATTGAGGCGCACACAATTCCTGGGCCTGCGCTGCATTGGATCAAGAAGTCGCATGCTGTTATTCCTTGCGGTTAATAGCTGGCGTTTATTCATTGTAAAGTTTCCAATACGCGAATCGCTTTTTGTAATGTTGGGCGCGAAAGCATAACTTCTGTGGCAAATAAATCTAGACTAAGTTCGCTTTCCCTATTATATAATAGGGCTGCGGCCAAAGCGCGGGGCAAAATCAATTCAATGCTCATCCTATTAATTTCTACAAATCGTTTATAATCTTTAATTGCCAAGCTACCATCAAGGTTAAGAGCTGCTGAAAGCTTTTCAATCCAAATTAAAAATTCCTTCTCATAATCCTTATGGCAGATACGAGCGCAGTTGATTGAAGGGACTGCGGCCTTTCTTAATGCAGAAATCAGGATGTTCCAAGAAGCAACGATTGAATGGTTATTACAAAACATCTTAAAGTCGCTATGCATCTCTGAGAGTTCCAATAAGCTGAACTTATCTGATGCAATATAAAATCGAGAGCGGCCTTTTTTTGTCTGCTTGTATATGCTGCCGTTGGCTAGCGCGCCGTATTTCTTTGAGTGGTGCGCCAGGAATCGCTGGAATTGCGCTGCTTTCATATTGCAATACAAAACTGGCAGGTCTTCCTACCATACCTGGCGTTGGCTGTTGGTACAGAAATTACTTCTTCACACAATAAATCATAACATTTAATCATCTTATTCCACCCTAATTTGCTAAAAACTATTAACTATTTAAACCTTTCTATTGTAAATGAAAGTATATATTTATAAATATACTTCGTATGATATAAAAAGAATTATAACCCTTCAACATATAAGTATTAAGAGGTGAGAGTTATGCGGCGCTCATATAAAATCAAGGGGGAGGCGGATTTGAAAGACTTAGCTCCGAAATTGGCAGACCAACCAATCGCAAAACAAATTAAAATAATCAAGGATCAGCTAAAAGAATCCCGGGATTATTTAGAACTTCTCGATCGGCGTAAGCGAACTGTGAAATTTGCAATGCGGCGTATAAGGATCAAGCTCATAGAATTAAGGTATGCTCAGGAGGAAAAATGATGAAACCAACCCAGGAAAGATTATATGAGTCGGCAATAGAATCGGCAATCATTGGAGATATTCGATTAGAAGTCTCGCGCCCTTATGGCAGTACTGTAAATGTCGCTCAAATGCAAAAATTCCAAGCAAATCTGAAGGATCTTGAATTTCTAACAGGCCATGAGCATGAAAACGCGGGTGAATTGATACGAATCTACAAAATTCCGGAGGCATATTCAATTTTGCGGGTGAATCAGATGAAGGCCAATCCGCTTGTGAAATTCTTGGAGAGCCCGGTGCCGGGTTTAGTGAGGTGTGTGTTAGAATGAAAATGACTGCGGAGTTAGAGGCTCAACTTATTGAGGCGTTTAAAGAATTCCTATCTGAGCGCGATGGATCTCAACATTTGCTGGAATACAAAATAAACTCTGAAAGATTTGAGGTGCTGATTATATGAAACAAGAAATCACCTGGAATATTGATGTGGCAAAAGTAATTCAGGCCATCGGGCTGCTGATTCTGCTGCTCTACGGAATGTATCACGGCTATAACAAAGTCGACGATTTTCTGGATCTGCGCGAGATTGAGGTGGGAATTGCCCAAGCCGAGGTGGCTGCGGTTCAAAATCAGCCGGTGCTAGGCTGCGCGCCGTGTATCTGCCAACCGGAAACCTGAAAATGAAACACTTAAATAGTAAAAGACCATTATCAATATAGGGGGGTTTTATGAAATGTGTTACATGCGGAAAGGAATTTGAGAAAACTACATATAATAGGAAATATTGTAGTACTCAATGTTTACTGATTAAACGATATGAACGCAGTAGAAAGCAGTATAAAAAAATTAGTATTCCAAAAAGAAAGTGTGTGTATTGTGGGATGATGTTTAAACCAACCAGACCAACTAATAAATTTTGTTCTCCAAAATGCCAACAAAAAGAGTCTAGAATTAGAAATCTTTATAATTCTGTAGAGAGGTTTAAGATTCGTAGACAAAATATGAAGAGAAAAGCTGTAAAATATAAAGGAGGGAAATGTGAAAAATGTGGTTATGATAAACATTTGTGTGCATTAGATTTCCACCATCTTGACAAAAGTAAAAAGGAGGGAGATATTACTAAGATGATTAGGAATAATAATTGGGATAAATTAAAACCCGAATTAGATAAATGCATATTATTGTGTTCAAATTGCCATAGAGAGCTTCACTTCAAAATCTATGAAAAATAAAGACTTGGCTATTGCATTCTGCAGTAGATGTTATGATGGTGAGATTATACAAGATTCTCTGGATCCGGGCCACTTCTTCTGCAATCGCTGTTATCGCTCGGTGAGCATGCGGCGCGGCCAGCGTTAAATCAAAGCCGGGGAATTTAGGGTTACGCGATTTTTTTTGGGAATTTTTCTGGGCGCCGGGGTATTGAAGTTCTTTGGGATTGAAGGACTGACTAATTGAAATGCTTTGGGATTAGGGTTCTAGCTTTTTTATTGTCCGCAATATATTGACTGTTACTATAATCCAGATTGCAATTAGCAAAATATACCAAATACCATAATAGTATATTATTTCGGTTTTTCACCGATATACAGATATACGTATCGGAAATAAGTTCGAATTTCGAACTTCCAGATCAACAATAACCACAATCGAAAGGTTTATATATATGTAATGGTTAAAATATAGTATTATAAAAAAGCAGGTGAAAAATGAAAAATAAAAAAATAATGACAATCGATAAAAGTTATAGTGAAAACATAATTAGTGATGGGTATTTTATAGTAACAAACAACCCGTACCAATTCAACAATAGAAAATAAATAAATTGAGAGGAACAACAAAAATGACAACCGAAATAAAAACATTAAGTTTTGAGGATTCTTTAAAAATCCTACAAACAATAAAAGCTACAATATTAGAAAAAGCAACCGACGAACTGAATAAACCTTTAAAGTTTATTTACTCTGAAAAACCTAAAGTTTTCAATGGCACAAACATAAAAGTTTATAGTGTAAATCTAGACAGCAATAAAACCACAATAACTTTTAGACGTGCATATTTAGAACAACAATTTATAAAAATTGTTGGTTTAAGTACTGAAAACTTTAATAAGATTCTTTTAGCCATTAAAACTCAAGAATTAATTCAAGAGTTTAATATATGGTTTAAGGAGTCTTTAAGGTTAAATAAAGAGGATTTAATTTAATGCCATCATCTAACCTTTTTTTATTTTCTTTTAAAAAATCCCTATTAAGTAGTTTATATTCTTCTTATAATCCTTTTATCAATTCTCAAGGTTGCGAATTTTTACCACAACCTACGGACAATTTGAAAACTAGAAATTATAAAAAAGTTAATATGCTTTTTATGAATATTGTACATAATGGGCAATATGAAAACATTTTAAAATCTAATGATGAAAAAAGAAGTAAGGCTTATTTTTATAAAAATGCTCTAATAAATTTAAAATATGATTTACCCAATTTTTATAAGATATTTCAACAAATAGAAAAAATCCGGATTAAATACCTTAAAGACAATAATGACTATAATCTAATCAATAAACGGCTACATTACAGGGATTTAAGCATAAAGGGAATTCTAAGGGCTTTAAATCAAAAAAGTAAACTTAAAGGGGTTAATTGTAGGCTATCGGATTTTAGCTATAAAAGAGCTTTAAAGAATCTTGAGAACAATAAACCCTTAAGCCAAAAGACTAAAATGTTGATTAATAGATTTTTGAAAACTATAAAAGCCAATAAAGGAAAAAACACTTTAAAGGCTATGAATCAACAAAATAGGAGGGTTATTTCAGTTAAATACAACCATCAAAATTATAGGGTTGTGCTTAAAAAATCCTCAAGAAGAGGGTTTATACCCGATTCAATTACTAGAGATTTTAATATTCCTACATTAATAAATAAGGAATTTAAAACCCGTTTGGAAAATTCTTACTTACTAGATAATTTAAAAAACACTATCGCAACGAAAACAACCGATATATAATTTTTATAAGTTATATGGTTGAGTGCCCAACCTGCGATAGCTATTTCTTTTTTTCTTAAAATTCTTACTTTAGGGAATAATGATACTTACTTTAAAATATCTGTGATTCTTAAATAGGCTTATAATCTTAAAGGCTGCGGATCCTGATCCTTAACGGGCTCACGCTTAGAATGTTGCAATTTATTTCTATTAAACCGAGGGAATTGCTGGGCGTCTCGGGAGTAAAAAACTACATACTGAAGATTAAAGGGATATATTCGGTATAAGAGTAATTATTTAAGAATTTCTTAGTATAGACAAGATTTAAGAACATTTAAGTAAGATTTAAGAGTGATCCTTAAGTATATAAGTACCTTAGAACAAAGGTATTAAGGGCTAAAAGTGTTATATTCTATATCTATTATGATGTTAAATGAGTAGTCTGCGGCCTGCGTTTTTGCTATTAAGGGCCAAAATTAATTTCTATCTTTCTTTTTCTCCGACGAGAAATTTGCAAACGAGGTGATGTTAAATGGTTAAGATTGAATCTCTTAGACATATTATAGTTAAAGATGGTAAAGTCTGCGGCGATGTCTCAGACGAGTTTTATAGGTAATTAACGGAGGGTATTGCAAATGAAAAAATTAGAAATAAAATTATTAAGGAGTATTGAAGGAGAACTTTTTATTAGTTATAGATTTGACGACAAAGAGAACTTCACATTACACAGTATGGTCTATATGAAAGATATAAAACTTATTGAGTAATTTCTAAACCCTTGGTTAATGAAAAAGAGGTGATATTCTTTCTAAACGCCTGAGGATTCGTTCTCCTTGGGTATCCATTAAGTCCAATTTAATGGAATTAGTACCCTATGCCTGCGGGGGTTTGTTTCGTCCTCCTCAGGCTTTATATTCATATTAAATTTATGGAGGTAAATACAATGAATCACGATCTATTAGATGTTTATAGTTATCGTAATTTTGGCTGCGGCTTTGTTGAATTGACGGCTGTAGAACAGATTAAAGCGGATTCTATTTTTAAGGATTCTATCTGCGGCGATTGAAAATTAAGGGGGTGAATTCTATGTTATTTAAGCGTAAAGTTGAGTACTGGTCTTGGAAAGATTTCCATGATTTAATGTCTGCGCGGAGTATTAACGACTTTCAGCAGAGAGCAAGGCGTACTTATATGACGCCTAAGAGGGTAAAATGATTGAAAAGCAATTAGTCAAGGAGTATCCTGATAAGCCATTACTTAAAGAGCCTGCGGCGGTTTATTTACTGTGCGAGGATATTAAGGATAGCGAGGTTGAAGTTGTTGCGGCGTTTATGTTGGATACAAGGTTGAAGGTTCTTAGACGTGAGATATTAAGTATCGGGAATATTAACAGCTCGATAGTTGATCCTCGTGAGTTGTTTAAGAGGGCAATTAAATGTAATGCTGCGAATGTTATTCTTGTGCATAATCATCCATCTGGGGATATTGATCCTAGTAAGGAAGATATTAAAGTGACTGCGGCGTTGAAAGAGGGAGGGAAGTTATTACATCTCCCACTCCTAGATCATTTGATTATTACAAATTCTAATTACAAATCTATAATTTAACGGAGGTAAATAAAATGGAATCAATATTAAGGGAAGCTGCAATGGAGGGAGTTATTACTTGTCCAGTCTGCGGCAATCGTATTGAACCTGACTGCGACGAGTGTTGTTGTGGGTGGGTTAACCCATTAGTAGAGTTAGGATTTATTTAACGGAGGTAAATGAAAATGCGAATTGGAATACATGATGTTGAAAGTATTGAAATTAAAAAGACTAAAAGACTTGCTATAGGTAGCAAGGGGGTATTCTTTACTAGGGATATTGTAATTAAATCTGCGGAAGGGAAGCAGACTATCACTCTCTTTTCAGATGTTAAGGATACTCTTAAATTGTGAGGTGTTGAAATGCAAGAAACAAAAGTAGTACATAAAGAATATACTCTCACTAGAGAGGAACTTCTAAATGCGCTGGGTATTAAGGGCGAGATCTTAGTTAATATTGATGATATGTTACCTGATAACAAGATCATAATTAAGACTAAGCCTGCGGCGGAGTAAAATGGATCTTGAACAATCAATCAGAGATGCGAACATCAGATATCACGAGCTAGAGAAAGAGCCTGCGGATCTGTATAAACAATTTCAGTATTACTGTGCATTAAAGGAAATGCAACAGTATCAGGGGGTAATAAAATGAGTAGGTATTATCGAGTAACAGTTAAAGCTAAAAACATTACTGAAGAACAATTAGACAAGGTGATGACTGACGAGCTTGGATGGGAGTCTTCTAGTTCTAGTTGGGTTGAAGGGAAAGAAGGAGACATCGTTGGATATGAAGGAGAAGGTTATCTCTGCGGCGGTATGAGTGAAGAAGAAGCACACGAACAGATTGAAAAGTTATTGAAGAAAGTCAATAAGAAAGCGAAGGTATTAACGGGGTGGACTTAT